>Ga0114945_10000015_pt1 | contig 82766 bp, 61 predicted proteins | sample OV2TP3_FD_87194 | JGI IMG/M metagenome (GOLD analysis project Ga0114945, IMG submission 87194) | Hot spring microbial communities from Beatty, Nevada to study Microbial Dark Matter (Phase II) - OV2 TP3 | ecosystem: Environmental > Aquatic > Thermal springs > Hot (42-90C) | place: USA: Beatty... | reverse complement strand
CGGGGCGACGCTGGGGACGCCGAACCCGGCGACGCTGACGATCGTGGACGATGAGCAGGCGGTGCAGTTCAGCGCGGCGACCTACCAGGTGAGCGAGGCCACGGCGTCCATCGCCCTCACGGTGGTGCGGTCGGGGCCGCCGATCGGGACGGTGAGCGTCTCCTATGGGTTGGATGGTGACCCGGGCACGGCGACGGGCGGGGGCGTGGACTACACGCTGGGCGGCACCGGCACGCTGACGTTCGGGGCCGGGATAACGAGCATGCCGATACCCGTCACGATCAAAAATGACACGATTATGGAGGGCGATGAAACGGTGCGCCTGAAGCTGTTCAACCCCACGCCCGCGAACCTCTTGCTCGGGAACCAGACCACGGCGGTGCTGACGATCCAGGATAACGACGTGGGTGGGGTGATCCAGTTCAGTGCGGCGGCGTACACGGTGGCAGAGAACGTGTCCGGCGGTTTGGCGACGATTACGGTGGTGCGTACGGCGCCTCCCGCGGGCAAGACCCTGGCCGGACCCGTGATGGTGAACTACGCCGTCACAGGCGGAACAGCAACAGGCGGCGGCGTGGACTATACACTGGCCGATGGGACGTTAACGTTCAACGCCGGGGTGACGAGCCAAACGTTCAAGATTGCTATCTTCAATGACACAGGTGACGAGCTCGACGAGACGATCAATCTGATGTTGAGCAACCCGACGGGCGGGGCAACGCTCGGGACGCAAAGCACGGCGGTCGTAACGATCACCGACAACGATCTGCCCGGCACGGTTGATGTGCGGAAATTCAACGGCATCTATGCCGGCACGTTTACCGGCACATTCACCCTTCCTGGCACCACTGTATGCGACACCTTTCCTGACGGCACACCTGACGGCAAATGTACCATAACCGACGTCCCTTTGAAGCTCATAGTGCTCGATGGGAAAATCTTGGTCGCTGTACCTGATGCGGGCCTCGGGACGTTATCGCCGACAAGTCAATTTCAATTTAAGACCAAGGTCGCTGAGGGTATAGGTGTCGATTGCGGATTCACCGGCGGCGGCCAGACTTTACCGCCGCCGGCTACAGCGGGTGGACCATGGATCTGTAACTTCCCTGGAGTGATCGAAGGAAGCGGTACATGGGAGGTGACACGTGCGGCCGTGGGAATGAGTAACGCTTTCGTGATTGAAGGCAATACCGGCACGACTGATGTGACGTTAACGGTGATGCTGGCGGAACCGCACTCCGAAACCGTGACGATCAACTATGCCACGGCCGATGGACCGTCCTTTCCTCCGCCTCTTCCACAGTTAGGAGCGACGGCACCGAATGACTATATCGCGACTTCGGGGGTGCTTACTTTCCAGCCAGGGGAAACAGTGAAGACGCTGATAGTAAAGGTCAAAGGTGACACGGTAAAGGAGTCTATTGTCGAATTTTTTAACGTGAACATGTCGAGTTCGACGTTCCCAGACATCCCGGCGGTTGTTCAGGGGATGGTTACAATCTTAGATAATGATTGACGCGACGCTGCCGTAGACATCCAGGTGGATCTCTATCGTAAGGCCCTCATACTTGGTGGGTTCCTGCTGCTGAGCAGCCCCCTCCCCGTAAGCCACGCAGTCGTCACCACGACCATCACCTCTGATGGCACGCTAGGCACCACGATCAGCCAGAGCGGCACCCTCTACAACATCAACGGCGGGACGATCAAGGGCAGCAACCTATTCCAGAGCTTCACCCTCTTCAGCGTGGGGACCGGCGACATCGCCAGCTTCAACGGCCCGAACGGCATCGTGAACATCCTGAGCCGCGTCACCGGCGGGCAGCAATCGTTGATTGATGGCACCCTGCGCTCGACAATTTCCGGCGCGAACCTCTATTTGCTCAATCCGGCCGGGGTGCTGTTCGGCGCCAATGCCAGATTGGACTTGAGTGGGTCGTTCCACGTCAGCACGGCGGACTACTTGAAATTCACGGATGGGGCGAAGTTCTTCGTTGATCTTGCCAACGCCAATACGGTGCTCAGCGTCGAACCGGTGGCCACCTTTGGGTTTTTGGGTCCCAACCCCGCGGCGATCACCTTTCAGGGGAGCGCGCTTTCTGTTGATGTCGGCAAAACCATTTCCGTCGTGGGGGGGGACATCAAATTGGAGGGAGGCACACCTTCAGTGGGGCCTTTCAGGGGTGCCACGCTCACGGCGCAGAGCGGGCTGATCAGCGTCGCCGGCGTCGCCTCGGCCGGCGAAGTTTTCCTCTCAACCTTGGAATCGGCGCCGAACGTCAATGGGGACACCTTTACCGCCCTTGGAAGCATTGAGCTCTCGCAGAACTCCGGCATTGATATCAGCGGCAATGGTGGAGGAACCGTCCTCATCCGGGGCGGGCGTCTGCGGATAGACTCGGGACGGGTTTTGGCACTGAATGCGGGAAGCGGGCAGTCCTCGGAAGTGCAGGTGACGGGGGACAGTCTCGAACTGAGCAACGGAGGCAGGATCAGCACCTCCACCATCGGAGATGGGCCCGGCGGGGCGATTACGGTCACCGTCACCGGCTCAATTTCCATGGATGGGATGGGAAGCAGTCTTTTCAGCAGGACAACTCAGAATGGTGCAGCGGGCTCTGTGACGGTCACGGCGCGCACGTTGGGTATGACGGGAGGAGCGCAGATCAATACGAGCGCCGACGGAGCGTTCGGCACGAATGGGCCCGGAGGTCCGGTGACGGTCAATGCCACCACGATTTCCATCACGGGTGCCGGAACCGGACTTTTTTCAAACGCCAGGGCCGGTTCCGGCCGGGGCGGTGACATCTCGATTAATGCGGGGACGTTGACCTTGACGGGCGGGGCGCGGATTGACAGCAGCACCGGCCACGAAACAAACGTCCCCGGAGTCGGCACAATCATATCAGGCTCCGGTCCGGGAGGGAACGTGACGATCACCGCGTCGGACTCGGTTGTTCTCTCTGATGGAGCCGTGATCTCCGCCAACAGCGTCGCGTTCGGCAGGGCGGGCAATATCGTGATCCAGGCCGGTGACTCGTACGAGAGTCGCGACAGCTCCGTCACGACCGCAACCGCACAGTCTGCCGGCGGCAATATTAGCATACAGGCGCGGCGCCTGGTCCATCTCGTCAACAGCGAGATCATCACCAATGTCAAAGGCGGCTTTGGGAACAGCGGCAACATCACGATTGATCCGCAATTCGTCATCCTGGACAGCAGCAAGATCATCGCCAGCGCCATCGGCGGCAACGGCGGCAACATCAACATCACGGCAGGAGTGTTTCTGGCCTCGCCGGACAGCATCATCGACGCCTCCTCGTCGTTGGGCATCTCCGGCACGATCAGCATTCAGGCGCCACTCTCGAATCTCAGCGGGGCCCTGGCGCCGTTGCCGCAGGAGTTCTTGCAAGTGGCCTCATTGCTGTCAGCCCGCTGCGCCGCGCGCATGAGCGGCAAGACCAGCAGCTTCGTGCTGGCCGGGCGCGACGGCCTGCCCCCCAGACCCGGCGGTCTGCTGCCGAGTCCGCTGACCTCGAAGGCAGCGGCGGCGTTCTCTGCGAAGGAACTTGGAAAGAACGATCAAGCGTCCCAGGTGTCTCCGAGCAAACTATCGTTTGGGGACGAGCCTAGGGTGCGCGTACTGCTTGCCTTATCTTCTCAGCGGCCGGCCCCCGATGTGCTCGAGTCGGAGTGCCGCTGATTTGGCAGCCGGCGGTTGGGTCTGCTAAGCTCACATCCGTATCGGTCATCACACAGAAGAGGGATAAGCCATGGAATCCTTCCTGAAGCGCAGGCGGCTCGGCGAGGTGCTCGCGGGCCGGGGCCTGGTGTCCGAGGCCGAGATTGACACGATTCTCAGCGTGCGGCAACCGACGCGCAAGCTGATGGGCGAGGCGTTGCTGACCGAGGGCTTGATCTCCGAGGAGCAATTGAGCCGGGCCTTGGCCGAGCAGTATGCCCTGCCCTACGAGCCGTTAAGCGACTTTCGCGTGGACCCGACGTTTTATCAGACCGTCTCTGTGGAGCTCATGTACCGCATTCCGTTCGTGCCGATCGGCGAGCAGGATGGGGTGCTCACCATTGCGATCCCGGATCCCCACAACCTCAGAGCCCTCGACGAGCTGGAGCTGTTGCTGGCCCGTCCGTTTCGCTTCGTGGTCAGCACACGGACGGCGATCCTGGCCGCCCTCTCCCGGAGCGAAGGGTCCACCCAGGCCCTGAAGGAGATCGAGGCGGAATACCGGCCCCTCCTCCTGCGGGAGGATGAGCGGGGCGAGGAGGTCCTGTCGGTCGAGAAGATCGCCAAGGACCAGAGCCCGGTGGTCAAGCTTGTGGATACGATCGTCCTGAACGCCTTGCAGAAGCGGGCGAGCGATATTCACATCGAGGCCTCGGACCGGTCGGTGCAGGTCAAATTCCGCGTTGACGGGATCCTGTCCCCCGCCCTCGACCCGTTGGATCTCAAACTCCATGCCCCCATCATTTCGCGCATTAAAGTGATCTCCGAGCTGGACATCGCCGAACGGCGCGTGCCGCAGGACGGGCGGTTCCGGATGCGATTGGAGCGTAAGACGGTGGACTTCCGCGTGTCCATCTTGCCGAGCGCGTTCGGAGAGGACGTGGTCATTCGGATCCTGGACAAGGAATACATCGCGGCGGGTGTGGCCGAGCTGAAACTTGATCGCCTGGGTTTTAACCCGGATGATCTCCGCCGGTTCCGCCGGTCCATCACCGAACCATACGGCATGGTGCTCGTGACCGGCCCCACCGGAAGCGGCAAGACCACCACCCTGTATGCCGCGATCAGCGAGGTCAACACGGAAGACGTGAAGATCATCACGATCGAGGACCCGGTCGAATACCAGCTTGGGGGCGTGGTCCAGATCCCCGTCAACGAGAAGAAGGGTTTGACGTTCGCGCGCGGTCTGCGCTCGATCCTCCGGCATGACCCGGACAAGATCATGGTGGGCGAGATTCGGGACGCCGAGACCGCCCAGATCGCCATCCAGTCGGCCCTCACGGGACACTTGGTCTTCACCACGGTCCACGCCAACAACGCCTTCGACGTGATCGGCCGGTTCGTGAACATGGGGATCGAGCCGTACAACTTCGTGGCGTCGCTCAACTGCATCCTGGCTCAGCGACTGGTGCGGGCCATCTGCCCGGCCTGCCGTGAAGAGGTACGGATCGACCAGGCTCAGGCCCAGGAATCCGGATTGGATTACGACCAGTACCGCCGGATCCCGGTCTATCAAGGCCGAGGATGCGGGGAGTGCCATGGGACCGGCTACCGGGGACGGCAGGCCATCACCGAGTTTCTGGATCTGAACGACGAGATCAAGGAAATGATTCTGGACCGCAAGCCGCCGTCCGAGATCCGGCGACGGGCCATCGCCGAGGGGATGACCAGTCTCCGCCAGACCGCCGTGGAGAAGGTGCGGCAGGGGGTCACGACGCTGAAAGAGATCAACCGCGTGACCTTCATCGAACAGGGGTAACAGGCAGCGTAGGGGCAGTTCGCGAACCGCCCCTACAAAAGACAGACGGAGACCGAATGTACGGGTTCGAGCGACCGCAGTGCAGCCTCAAGCTAGGCCCCCGTTACGCGGCGTGGGTGGAGCAGTCCCGGGATTGGCGTGGGCGGCGTCGCTGTCGCTACCGCCTGGCCGACCTGCCGCAAGACCTGCTTCGACCGTCGCCGGTTGAGCCCAACATCAGTGATCCGGCCGCTCTGGAAGCCCGCCTGCGCGCCTTGATCGGTCCGGAGAAGAAGGGCGCGAAGTCCATCGTGCTGGTCCTCCCGGACCTGTGCGTGCGCGCCACTCTGTTGGAGTTGGATGCCCTGCCGCCCCGACCGTCCGAGCGCGACGCTCTCATCCGGTGGCGCCTGGGACAGGAAAGCGCGTTCCCTCTGGCGGGGACTAAGGTGGTCGCGCAGCCGCTCTCCCCGAAGGCCGTCTTGGCGGTGGCCATCCGTGAGGCGGTGTTGGGTCAATATGAGGCGGTGTGCGAAGCGGTCGGTCTGTACCCGGTGGACATCAATGTGGCCAGCTTTTTTCTGTGGTCCGCGCACATTGACGCAGTCTCCCCAGCGGAGCCCTTTGCCTGGCTCAGTCTTTTGGATGACGGGTTCACGTGCGCCGTTCACCACGAGGGACGTCCCGTCTTCTTACGCACCAAGAACCAATCCGGGACCGGACGAGAGGGCGTATTCCAGGACTTGACCCGTTCCTTGGCTTTCTGTGCCGACACCTGTCCACAGGTGTCTCCTCGGCGCCTGGTCATGGTCGGCGAGGAGCCGGATGCCGATCTGGAGCGGCGCGTCACGGATGAACTCGGCCTCGACGTGATTCGGGTGAGCGGGGGGAATCTGCGGTTGCCCGGCTGGGCGCCGCACGACGGGGCCGTGCCGGTGGGCGCGTTGCCGGCCGTCGCGGGGCTGTTCGCGAGGCGGAGCGCCAGACGAAGGGAAGGACCGTCCGGTGCCTCCGCGCAAATCAACCTCAGCAGCACGCGATCGTATGTCGGGCCGTTGCGCGCCGGACTGATGCTGCTCTCGCTCCTCTTCATGGGGCTGATCTCCTGGGATCTCCTGCAGGCCAAGGCGATCGAGCCGAGGATTGCGGAAGCGGAAAGAGCGGTGGCGCGGGTCCGCGATCAGGACAGCCGGCTGCGGCTTCAGGCGCAGGCGGACGGGCTGGACCTCTCGGATGCCGCCTTGCAGCGACTCCCGCAAGAGGTGGCGTTCGCTAATCAAGTCATCACCAAACGGGTCTTTTCCTGGACGCGCTTCTTGACCGATCTGGAGGAGGCGGTTCCGCCGCGCGTGGCCATTCAGAGTATTCGGCTCGACTTCAAAGACTCGGCGATCGCGTTGGGCGGCTCGGCGCTGACCTTGAAGGACCTGACGGCCCTGATCATCGGCCTGGAAGACCATCGGGCTTTCGCGCAGGCCGTCCTGGTTCAACATCGGGTCAAGGACAACGGACTCGTGGAGTTCGGTCTGACGGTGCGGTACACGCCGTGATCACCGGGATGTTCCCGCGACTCTTCAAATCGTCGTATGCGCCACTCGTTCCCTGGGTGGTGGTGGCGGCGCTCCTGGCTGCCGCGTTGGGCGGGACGCATGCTTTGATGGTGACGCCCGCGCACGAACGGCTCGCGGTGCTGGAGGCGGATTGGGCGGCGGCACGGCAGGCGCTGGCCCGGCGTCTGGAGGCCAGGCAGACCCGCAAGGACCTCGCCCAGATCCTGACCGTCCTTCCGGGGCAGCGGGACTTCGCGCGACTCCCGCTGGCCATCTCGGAAATCGCGCAGCGGGACCGGGTCGTGCTGCCGTCGCTCACCTACACCCTGGGGAAAACGGATGAGGGCCTTGCCACCAAGGCGGTGCTGCAAGGGACGGTCACCGGCCAGTATGAAGATCTGCGGCGCTTTATCCACCATCTGGAGGTCTCGGATCGGTTGCTGCTGTTCGTCGAAGATCTGAGCGTGGGGCGTTCCTCCGAAGTGAAGGGGGAGAGGAAAGACAAGCTGGTCACCGTCAACCTGCGACTTGCCACCTTCATCCGCGAAGAGTCCCGACCGGGCCGCGCCCTGAAGGCCAGCATCGAATGAATCCCCGCGCTCAATGGCTGACGCTGCTCCTTCTCAGCGGGCTGTGGGCGGGGCTGTTGCTTTGGCGGATCGCCGACACCCCGGAGCCGACGCGCGTGCCGCTCAAGTATGTCACCGGACAGGCGGCCTCCCGCGAGGACGGGCGAGGCAAGCCCGCCGCCGGCATGAAAATTCGCATGGATTTGCTTGAGGCCGGTCGGCGTCAGGCGGCAGGGACGTTCGTTGCGCCCAAGAACATCTTTGCCCCGCTTCTCCGCGAGGCGCCTAAAGTGAAAGTCGCTGGGACCCGTCCGGGGCCCTCGTCGCCGCCTTCCCCTCCCGATGTGGCCCAGGCTCCCGCCGCGCCCACGAATGTAGTGCCGGTTGCGCCTCCGGGACCCACTCCGGAAGAACTGGCCGCTCAGGCGGCCCTCCAGGCGGCCCAAGCGGAACTGGCGCAGTATCGCTATCTTGGCTATCTGAGCCGGCAAGGCAGGCAGGAGGCGTTTCTGTCCAAGGGCAAAGAGCTGCTTATCGTGCGGGCCGGTGAGACCATCGAGCAACGGGTGCTCGTCAAGGCCGTCAGCCCCACAGGGGTTTCCCTGCAGGAGACTCGTGCCAACGTGGAGAAGACCATCCTGCTGGCCGGAGAGGACAAGTGAGGACGGCTCGTGTGCCGCGCCTGCGGCACTGGCTCATGAAATCGGAACCCACCGCGTTCAGCTTCGACGATCTGGTCCGATCAGCGCGGTCCACCAATCACTGGGACGGGGTGCGCAACTACCAGGCGCGAAATTATATGCGGGAGATGCGGGTCGGGGACCAGGTCTTCTTTTACCACAGCAACTGCGATCCGCCGGGCGTGGTCGGCTTTGCGGAGGTTGTGCGGGAGGCCTACCCCGACCATTCCCAGTTCGACCCCAAGAACATCCACTATGACCCCAAGGCGACCCGCAGGAAGCCGATCTGGGACATGGTGGACATCCGGGCGGTCAAGCCCCTTCGCGTGCCTGTGACTCTGGACGTCCTGCGTAAGACCAAAGGACTCGAAAAGATGGTCCTGCTTCGGCGCGGGAGCCGCCTGTCTGTCCATCCGGTACCCCCGGAGGAGTGGAAGATCATTACGAAACTGGGCGGCATGTAGGCGCGGTGGGCGAACCGCCCCTACAGAATCAATCTTCGGGGTTGTGCATGGTGAGGATCAGGTCGGCGAGGGCTTTGAGGCTCGGACGCTCGCTGTCTTCCAAGGCCAAGGCGATATGGCTCTCGTCGCCGTGAGAGAGACGCAGGCTCAGAAAGTTTTCAGTTTTGTTCGTCTCCTTGTTCTCCCATTGCCCATCCATCACCTGGAATTTGTCGAGGGCCGTGACGGCCAGCACGTCGTACCGGAAGTATTCTTCCCCGACGACGCAGTCGAAGAGATGTTTGCCCACCGTGAGGATCAACAAGTTGAAGGCCCCTTGATCCTCGTAGCCCTGCGGGATGTGCCTGTTGACATGGAAGGCCTTGATCCCACGCTTTCTGAGGGCTTCACGGACTCGCTCGACCACGAAATCCAGCGAGATGTCCTTATAGGCTTTCAGAACCTCTTTGAGTCTGGCGATCAACTGGTCTTCCACGAGAGCTCTCCTCCATGCGGTCACGAGGGAAATCCTCGAGTGCGGAGCCCACTCTAACAGGGACGCATCCGGGAAGGCAAGTCGGAACCATCCGGTTTGCAATTGCCGGGGTGATTTTTTAGAATGAAAATACAACATAGGAGGAGAGCTATGGCGCGACTGCGAAACTGGAAGTGGATGGCAGGGGGCGTGATCGGGGGCTGGGTATTGTGCCTGTTGCCGGGCATGGCCGGAGCGATCGAGGTCAATCTCGATCCGGCCGCCGTGCAGAAGGCGCTTGACGAAGGCAAGCAGACGAAAGAAGTGAAGACCGTCCCGACCCGGTTCGGCGCCGATCTGTCAAAGGACCTCTGCGGTGGCGGGGGTGAGCTTCAGACCAAGACGGTGGGGCTCAACCGGCTGGGCGCCCTTATTGCGGCCGATCCCGAACGGGCGGAACGCGACAAGGCGCAGGTGGACCAAGCCATTCAGAAGACGGTCGAATCAACGCGCCTGAAGATCGTGTTTGATTTTTGCGGCGATACGCCAGACTTTGCCGAAGACTCCCAGGCCACGTTGGAGCAAGAAGGTCGGCAGATCAAGGGCGAGATGTCCAAACCGGCCAAGGCCAAGAAGAATGCCGAGGGTCCGGCTTACCGGGGAAAGATCGCAGCCTCGTTTCCGTACGGATCCTTTGATCCCATCAAGGCGACGAAGATCACCCTTTTCCCGAAGGTGGGGGATGCGATGTCGTGGGAGGTGGACTTCTCCAAGATCCGGTAGGGGCACGGCATGCCGTGCCCCTACTGCTCTACCAACCGGAGCGTGTGCAAATAATAGTACAGTCCCTTTCGCTCCAACAGGGCGGCGTGGGTGCCTTCCTCGACGATCCGTCCCTTGTCCAGGACCAGGATCCGGTCCGCTTTCTGGATGGTGCTGAGGCGGTGCGCGATCACAAACGTGGTCCGTCCTTGCATGAGGCGATCCAAGGCCTCCTGCACCAGTAATTCGGATTCATTGTCGAGCGACGAGGTCGCCTCGTCGAGGATGAGGATCCGCGGGTCTTTCAGGACGGCCCGCGCGATCGCGATCCGCTGGCGCTGCCCCCCCGAGAGATTGACGCCTTTTTCTCCGACCGTCGTGTCGTAGCCGTCCGGGAGCCCGGTGATGAAGTCATGGGCGTTGGCCGTGCGGGCCGCAGCCATGATCTCCTCCTCCGCGGCGGACATCCGACCGTAGCGGATATTGTCCCGAATTGTTCCTCCGAACAGATGCGTCTCCTGCGGCACCAGGGCGATTTGCCGATAAAGGCTGGCCATCGTCACGGTCCGCAGGTCGAAACCGTCAATGGAGACGGAACCCGTCAAGGGGTCGTAGAAGCGATGCAACAAATTGATCACGGTCGTCTTTCCGGAGCCGGTCGGGCCGACCAGCGCGACCAATTCGCCCGGCTGTGCGGTGAAGGTGATGTCGAACAAGACCGGCATACGGGGGTCGTACGCGAACCCGACCCCCTGCATGGAAACGAGCCCGTGGACGGGCGGCATCGGACGAGCGCCGGGGGTGTCGGCGACGTCCGGCTGCGTGTCCAGAATCTCGAAGACCCGCTGAAGGGCCCCTTGGGCTTCCTTGACGTGGGAGAAGAGGCGCGCGAAGGTTCCGAACGGTCCGATCAACAGGCCGGCATAGAGGACGAACGCTATCAGATCGCCCGGGCTCATTGCCCCTAGGATGACCTGTCTCCCGCCGTACCACAGGACGGCGGCGGCTGCCGCGAAGGTGGCGATCGTGATGGTCGGGACGAACACCGCCATGATCGTGGCTCGCCTGAGGACGATGTCGAGGGTACGACGGATCTGTCGTCCGAAACGGGCTCGTTCATACTCCTCCTGGACGAAGGACTTCACGACCCGAATGCCGGAGACGACCTCTTCCAGGACGGTGGAGGTGCCGGCTGTCTCATCTTGAATGCCCGTCGAAAGGGCCTTCAAGCGGCGGCCGAAGAACCGCGCGATCAGGACGATGGCGGGGAGAAGAAACAGAATCAGAAGACAGAGGCGCCAGTTCATGAAGAACAAGATGGCGACGCCGCCCACCAACGTGACGACCTGCTTGGTCGCGTCAATGGGGGCCTCGGTCAGGGTCGTCTGAAGCACCCCCACGTCGTTCATGAGCCGCGACAGCAACTCGCCGGTCCTGCGTCGGGCGAAAAAGCTCAAGGAGAGGCTCTGCAGGTGGGCGAAGAGATGCAGCCGGAAGTCCGCCATGACATGCTGACCGATCGAAGCCGTCAGATAGCTGTGTCCCATGATGAGGAGGCCCTGCGCGATGAACAACCCGCCGAGTTCGGCGACCGCCTCATTCAGGGCGGCGGGGTCCCGCTGGACCAGCACCGTGTCGACCACCAGACGGATGATCCACAGCATGGCGAGGTTGATCGCCGCGACCGCCATGACGAGCAGGGAGGCGGTCGCCATCCGGACGCGGTATGGCCGGAGGTGGGTCAGGAACCTGCCGAACGATGACATGCGGGGCCTCGGAGGGGAAGTACGGGAGGCGGAGAGGAGGAAATCTGAACGCTACTCCACGATGGTGACGGACTCGATCATGGTCTTGTTCAGAGACACAAAGGACGCTCTATCTTTCATATTGTCGACCGTCACGTCGGTCAGATTGATGAACATTCGTTGTTCGTCGTTAAAGAGATCGGAGACCCGATTACGCATGGCGGGGACGAGGACATCACCGACGTAGGTCGAGTTCACAGTCCGGACTTTAACGCGGACCTTTTTCCCCTCTGCCATAATTGTCCCCCCTGGCGCTGGCGCGCCCATCAGGCTCTTCGGCGCGCGAATTTCATGCGACGGCGAAGCTTCCGGTGCTTGTGTTTTCGCATCTTTTTCCGGCGCTTCTTGACGACGCTCGACATGGATGGGTCCCTTCATGTCGCGGGACTCTACCTAATTTCATTCCGAAAAGCAAGTCTAGGCTCACTTGCCACACCTGGGAAGCAGGCAGAGGGTAGTCGAACAACGCCGGGTTGTCAAGCCTGTGGCGGGCGCCCGTTGGCATTTCTCCATTCCTACGGTATTATCTGCGCCGTGTGGAATGTTCGCCGAAAGCTTGCCTGGCTGATCCTCGTTCCGCTCGCCGTCGTCGCTGCCGCTATCCTCTCCCTCCCCCTGTTGCTCAACAGTGCCGACTACAAGGCCCTGCTGGTCGAGCAGGCCGAGGCCCAGCTCGGCAGGAAGGTCGAGATGGCGCAAGCTCATGTGGAGGTGCTGCCGTATGTCCGGGTGGCCCTCGATGATGTGGTCATTCGGGAAGCCGACGGCCGGACGGCGTTTCTGTCCGCCCAACGCCTGTTCGTTGACTTGAGGATCTTCCCGCTTTTGCGTCGGAAGGTGATTGCGAAGCGAATCCTGCTGGATCACCCCAAGGTGGCCGTCAAGCGCGGGGCCGACGGCAGATTGAATGTCGCGGACCTCTTTGCCCCGACACAGGAGGGCGGTTTCGCCTTGCCGATGCTGGTCGAGCAGACCGTCATTGCGGACGGCCAGATCGTGTTCGAAGACGCCTTTCGCACAGAGACGCCTCGAACCTTGGCCCTCCGTCGTGTGACGACCGCGTTCAAGGCGGGACCCCGTGAGCTCAGCTTCAAGTTTTTTGCGGCCATGCCGTACGGGCAAGGCGAATCCACCTTCAATGTAACGGGCCAGGTCCTCCGCGTGGCGACAAGTGGATCGGGCGTCGGAGGCAAGGCCGAGGGGCGGGTGGAGACCAAGGGAGTCAATCTCCAACAACTCACGCCGTATTTGCAAGACCACGCCCTCCTCAGCGGGCTTGCAGGTGTGGTGGATCTGGCGGCGGTCTTCGAATACCGGTGGGCACAGGGTGATCGTTCGCTGTCCTTCAAGGAAATGAAGATTGATGTTGCTCGCACCGCCGTGACCGGAAGCGTTGAGCTGAAGGGGCTGTTCTCGCCCCAGATGCGCTTCAGCGGGAACTTTTCCACGGCTCCCTTCTCGGTGGCCTCGCTGGTCGGTGTCGTTCCCGAGGACGTGCTGCGTGCCCGCGCGATGGGGTTCCTTCGGGATGGACAGGTGGCTGGCCAAGTCAGCCTGTCCTCCGTGCAAGTGAGCGGCGCTTCGGATGCGGGGGCTGGGCTTACCGTCCGGGGAGAAATGGAACTGTCGGGCGGGAGTGCCTTTGTCGGCGCCGACCGGGTGCCGCTGTCGGACGTCAAAGGCCTGCTGCGACTCGATGCCGACCGCGTGGTGATCGAGCGGCTCACCGGTCGGTACGGGCTCGCGGAGGTGACGGAGGGCATGGGAGAGGTCACGAACCTGACCGAGGATCCTGAGCTGCTGCTGGACATCAAAGGCAGGCTCTCCGCGCAAGAGCTTGCCGTCATTGTGGCCCGGTTCGCACCGAAAGCGGTGTTGCCGGGCGGCCCTCTCGGGCTCAGCGGCTTGCAGGGCGGGGCCGTTGCTACGGTCCGGCTGACGGGCCCGCTCGCCCGCTTTGATGACCTTCAGGTTGATTGGGCTCTCGAGACCAAGGACGTGGGGTTTACCGATGCCCGCCTCACTTTGCCCGTCAAGGGTCTCCAAGGAGGGGTCCACTCAATTCGTCGCGGGGTCACATTCGAGCACATGACCGGATCGGTCGGGACATCTGCCCTCGTGCTCGACGGGGATATCGCGGTCCAGAACGATGAAAAGGCCCATTATGACTTGCATATCTCAGGACAGCTTGATGTCAAAGAGGTGTGGCCGGTGGCGGTCGGCGGAGCCACTAAGGACTTAGCGGTGGATGGAACGGCCGGACTCCGCATGAGACTGTCAGGTAGAACGGATGCGCTGCGTGGGACAGGCCGGTTGGACCTCCACAAGACGAGGCTGGCCCATACCGCCGGCCTCGGCAAACCCAAAGGCGTTCCCGGCTCGGTCGAGTTCGACCTCGTAGTGGATCCGGGCCGCCTTCTGAAACTGGACCGGGTGGTCCTGGAGATACCGCCCTTCAGCGTCTATACGAAAGGGACGATGACCTTGCAGGCGCCGCAACGCTTCGCGCTCGATGTGCGGGTTCCCCCCTTCGCCGTTCGCGCGCTGCCCAAGGGAATGCTGGCCATGAAGGTCCCTCCCAACGGCGGGATTTTCCAGGCCGACATTGCCATGACCGGGCTTCTGGACAACTGGCGAGCCGCCAAACTCAAGGGCCGGGCGGCCGTGAAGCAGGCGGGTTTCAAACTTGAAGGGCTGGCGGATCCGGTCGAAGACCTGAACCTGGATGTCTCCTTCGAGGATGACCGGATCGAAATTGAGCGTGGGACGGTTAAGATCAAAGACAGCCGCATCAACGCGAAAGGGACCGTCCGAGGGTGGCGGGGCATCCCACTCTTACAAATGTCTTTCGACTCGCCGGGACTCGATCTGGAACTGTTGATCCCCGAAGGCGCGCGTTCCCCGGTGCGCGCGGCCATGGAGACGATCAGCCGCGAGGCCAAGCTCACAGCCACGACGGCTGTTCGCAACGGCGTGTATCACGGCGTGCTGTTCGACGAGATCCGGGCGACGGTGTCCGGCGGTGAAACTGCGATCGTGCTGGACCCCGTCGCCGGCCGGACGGGTGGGGGCACGGTCGCCGGGCAGGCCCGGATCACCTTACCGGAGGGCAAGCCGGCGGCCGTCGAGAGCAGCCTGCAGGTCGAAGGGGTGGCAGTCGAGCCGTTGTTCCAGGCCTTCGGCGTCAAGGAGCCGCCGTTCACCGGCACGCTGAAATTGGACGGCGCCCTCCGGGGAGACGGCAGCAATCCACACGGGACGTCTCCCACCTTGAACGGCGATGTCCGGGTCATGATCAAGAAAGGGTACTTTCGGAAACTTTCGGCCACCTCGAAAATCATCGGCATCATGAACCTTCCCACGCTGCTGGCTGGCAAAGTGGACTTTTCCGACAAAGGGATGCCGTTTGAGTGCATCACGGGCCGCGTGGTCGTCAAGAACGGCATTGCCGAGGTTCAGAACTACCTCGTCGAGAGCCCTATCATGAAGATCACCGGCGCGGGGACGTACGACATCCCCAACGACCGGTACGATATGGTCATGGTCGTCAGCCCCTTCGGCTCATACGACGAACTGCTTAAATCAATCCCCTTATTCGGAAAATTGTTCGTCGGTGATCGCGAGGGGCTGACGACCGCCTTCTTCGAGGTCAAGGGTCCGCTGGCCGATCCGACGGTGACTTGGGTACCGATCAAGTCGGTCGCGTCGGGGGTCACCGGCTTCGCGCAGCTCGCCTTCGACGTCATGAAGAACGTCCTCCTCTTGCCCGCTGAACTTATCTCTCCGACGAAGAAGGCCCGCTCGCCTTGCTCCGTTCCGTGACCGCATGGTACGATGCGTCGTAGGACGGAATACTGATGCCTGCCGAACCGGACATCCTGATCATCGCGGCGAGCGAGACCGACTCCAACCTGTACTATGCCACCCGCTTTCTGGCGCCCGACGCGTTTATTTTTCTGCGCGTCAAGGGCAAGAAGATCCTCCTCATGAGCGATCTGGAGGTGGATCGGGCGAGAGCCACCGCCACGGTGGATACCGTCCTGTCGTATTCAGAATATGAAGAGCGGGTGAACCGGCGGGGCGTGACGACTTCCAGGATGATGGATGTCGTGGACGAGTTGTTGAGGGAGCGGGGCATCACGCGGTTGCTCGTGCCGGAGAACTTCGGCTTCGAACATGCCAGACAGCTTCAGGCGCGCGGGTACGAGTTGAGCACGAAGCGCGAGCCGTTCTTTGAGGAACGGGCGATCAAAACCGCGGCGGAAGTGGGGCACATCGAGGCCGCTCAACGCGCCGTCGAAGCGGCCGTCCAGGGCGCCATTGATCTCCTGAGGGCGGCATCCGTGCGGGACGGCCTCATCGTATACGAGGGCGAGCCGGTGACTTCGGAGCGGATCAAGGCGCTCATCAATGTGGCCCTCATGGAACAGGGGTGCGTGGGGCAACATACGATCATTGCCGGAGGGAGTCAGGCCTGCGATCCCCATCACGAAGGGACGGGGCCGCTCAGAGCCGACGAGCCGATCGTCATGGATGTCTTTCCCCGCAACACAACCACGCGTTACTACGCCGATATGAGCCGGACGGTCCTTAAGGGGAGACCGAGTCCCGGCATGAAACGTCTGTATGAGACGGTCTTGGCGGCCCAAGAAGAGGCCATCGCGGCCGTGCGCGATGGGGCGGACGGGCAGCAGATCCACGCGCAGGTGGTCAGACGCTTCGAGGAAGCCGGGTTCAAGACGGGCCTCATGCAGGGGCGCATGCAGGGGTTCTTTCATGGCACGGGCCATGGCGTAGGGATAGATATCCACGAGGCTCCCCGCATCAGCAAATCCGGGTCCCCCCTTCAGGTCGGCCACGTTGTGACCGTGGAGCCCGGCTTGTACTACCCTGAGGTCGGGGCCGCCCGGATTGAAGACATGGTCCTGGTCACGGCCGACGGATGCCGCAACCTCACGTGTTTTCCAAAAGTGCTTGGAATCGAGTAGCGCGGGCGATGCGCCTGGCCTTCACGGTTAGCAAATACAACCCCGAGAGGGATGTCGTTCCGCGTGAGGAGACGCACCGCCTCGAGGTCTCGCGCGGCATGACCGTCCTCGACGCCCTCATCAAGATCAAGAACGAACAAGACGGCTGCCTGACCTTTCGCTATTCGTGCCGATCCGCGATTTGCGGGTCGTGCGCCATGACCATCAACGGCGCCGAAAAGCTGGCCTGCCGCACGTCTGTTCGCAAGGAATGGGAACGGCACGGGAGCATCGCGGTCGGTCCCCTGAGGAATCTGCCGGTCCTCAAGGACCTCGCCGTGGACATGCGGTCGTTCTGGGGGAAGGTCCGCGCCATTGATCCGTGGGTTCAAGACGAAGCCGCGCCCGCCACCGGCCCACTTGCTTCGGCGCCCGGCGCCTACCGGTTTCATAATGTGGATGCCTGTATCATGTGCGGCGCGTGCGTGGCGGCCTGCACGGTGCACGAAGTGGACAGCGGCTTTTGGGGACCGGCCGCGCTCGCCAAGGCTTATCGGTTTGTCGCCGATCCGCGAGAAGGGGAAGAGGCGAAGCGCACGCGGCTGGCGGCCCTTCAGGGCCCGAACGGGATGTGGGATTGCACACGCTGCAATTTTTGTGTCGAGGTGTGTCCCAAGGATGTACGGCCCATGGAGGCGATCATCCGCTTGCGCCGCGCGGCGATCGAAGCGGGCTATACCGCCACCGGCGGCGCCCGGCACGTGGTGGGGTTCCGTGACCTGATCGCTCGGTTCGGGCGCTTGAACGAAGCCCTGATGCCATTGAAGGTGATCGGCTCCAGCATCCACGGGGTCCTACACGTCCTTCCGCTGGGCCTCCGAATGCTGTGGAAAGGCAAGGTCCCTAGTCCCCTGCATCCCCCGATCGCGGGGGTCGAGCGGGTCCGGGCCGTTCTGGAACGCCAACGCTAGGAGCGCGATGGCCGACGACGATAGCAAACAGGGGCTCGAATTTCGGACTCCCCACATCCGCATTAAAGAGACGGAGTCGTGCCTGAAGTGCGCTCGCAAGCAGTGCACCATTGTCTGTCCGGCCGGCGTCTATCGATGGGATGACGACGAGATGAAGATCCAGGTGGACTGGCTGACCTGCCTTGAAAGCGGGGCCTGTCTCGTGGCCTGCAACGAGTTCGACAACATCGAGATGACTTATCCCGACCCCGGCACCGGAGTTAAATACAGTTATGGATAAGCGATGATGACAAGGTCGCTACGAATTTCCTCCCCCTTGATGGGGGAGGATGAAGGTGGGGGTGGTCCCTCGGTGCGGATTTACCCCCCATCCTTGCCATCCCCCTCAAGGGGGGAGGGGAAGAATCCTGGGCAACACTTATGAGGTATGCGTTATATCCCGGTTGCGCCGCCAAGGGGGCCACCCCCGAACTGTTCCAGTCCACGATGGCCATCATCGGGCGGCTGGGGATTGAGGTAACCGAATTGACGGCCTCCTCCTGCTGCGGGGCCGGCGTCGTCGGGGAAGCGGATCCCGATGGGGCACTCGCACTGAGCGCGCGAACTTTCGCGCAAGCGGAGCGCCTGGGCCTGGATGTGATGACGATCTGCGGGACCTGCCAGGGTGTGATGAGCACCGCTAACCGAAAGCTCAAGGGTGATCCGTCCGTTCTGGCGCGGGTCAATCGCCTGCTTCAGCCAGAGGGGCTTGCTTATCACGGCGCGGTCCAGGTCAAGCACCTCCTTTGGATCGTGGTGCGAGAGGTCGGCCTGGAGAAGCTCAAGGACGAGGTCCAAGTGACCCTCGGCGATCTGCGGATCGCTCCGTTTTACGGGTGCTACATTCTGAGGCCGTCGTGGGACCTCGGCTTCGACGACCCGGAAAATCCGAACTCTCTTGAAAAGGTCATCCGAGCGGTAGGGGCCGAACCGGTGGACTACCGCGGCAAGATCAAGTGTTGCGGGTTTCCGATCATCCTGGAGAAGGAGGACATCGCGCTCGCCATGAACGGGACGAATCTCAAAGAGGCCAAAGACGCCGGCGCGGACGCGATGGTCACCCCTTGTCCCCTGTGCCACATGAGTTTGGATATCTACCAGGAGCGCGCGGGGAGGAAAGTGAATGCCGCGCTTGACCTCCCGGTTCTGCACCTCCCGCAAATGGTAGGGTTGGCCATCGGTGTTCCGGCCGACGAGCTGGGTGTGCAGCGCCATCTGGTTCCGGTTGATTCGATCGTGAAGGCGATAGAACGGAAACAGTATGGAAGTGCAAAGGAGAAGGGCCGGACATGATGGTGCTCGCATTGAATGACTACAAACAGTTCTCGCCGGACAAAATGAAAAAGAACAACCTCTTTCAGACGCCGCGCTTCTTCTGCGATGTCTACGGCTTCGAGCCGGGGCAGGTCCAAAAGGGGCACGTGCACGGCGATCAGGACAAGATCTATATCGTGCTCGACGGGCAGGGGATGTTCCAGGTGGGCGGAGAAGAACGGGTCCTCGGCCCGGGGCAATCGGTGATGGCGCCGGCCGGCGCCGAGCACGGGATCCGCAACCACACGCAGCAGCGGCTCAGCGTCCTCGTCTTCGTCGCGCCCAATCCGTCATAACAAGAAAGCCATGCTCGCTCGTGGTAGATCGGCACGGCCAGATGCGCCCAGGTCTTTCTCCTTGCTGTGCCCCGTTGTCTGGTCGGTCTCGCCTGGACGTTCCTCAGAAGGGCGCCGGCGAGCCCGACATCTTCTCACTTAGCAAGACGCCAGCAGCGCAGGGCCGCTGCCTCCTGCCACGCGCGAGCTAATCATTTCTTCGCAGCCGGCTCCACGTACGGCATGAGCGGCAGGCTCAGGGCGTCCTTCTTCACCACGAGCACCGCGATGGCGCCGCGCAAGGCGTCGGTCAGCGAGTGCGTGACGAGCGGATAGCCGCCTTCGTTCTCCACCACCACGTCCACTGTGTAGGCATCGCCGGGGCCGACGACGACCGTCTGCACGCCGGTCAGCTTGTTGGCCGGATTGCCGCTCGCCCAGGCATGGTCCCAGATCTCGCCGATCGGATGAAAGGCCGAGAAGTTGTTCGGCCCCGCGTTCACGATGTAGATGCGGACGCGCTCGTCCGGTTTGGCTTCGAGGGGCTTGCCGCCTAAAAACGGATGGTACTTGAAGACCCCGCCGTTGAACACCGCATGATCGTACTTGCGGTCGAGCATTCCTTGGACGTCGTCCGGCTTCAGGAACAGCTCGCTCTGCACGAGGACGTACTCGCGGTCCGCTTTGGGCAGGGCCTTGGGATCCTTCGGGTCAATGATGATGGCGCCCATCATGCCGCGCGCTACGTGTTGGATCATCGGCTGGACGCCGCAATGGTAAAAGAAAATCCCCGGTTTTTTGGGGTGAACGTGACGTGATGGGTCTCGCCGCGCTCCACCTGCTTGTGGTTTTTGAGAAAGTCCATCTCGCCGGCGTGAAAGTCCATCGAATGGGGAAAGGTGTTGGCCTTCGGATTGGTCAACGAGAATTCGATTGTGTCCCCTTCGGTCGCCCGCACGACCGGCCCGGGAAACTGCCCGTTGAAGGTCCAGGCCTTATACGTGGTGCCCTTGTTGTCAATGACAACGTCGCTCTCGACGGCGGTGAACTCCACCTTGACGGTTTTGGCGTGCGTGACGGCGGGTGAGACGGCCCAAGCGAGCAGGGTAGCCAGCAGGAACGTGAACATACCAGTCCAAGCATTCGGTTTCCGGATTAGACAAACCACGTGATCCTCCTCATTTGAAAAATCGCCTCCATGATGCCGCGACGCTATCCCAGAAGGTGAAGCAGAAATATGATCTATGTCAGATCTTGAAAATAAAGCGGGGAGACTTGGCTGGTGCTTAGGAAGCGGCCTCGGCCAGCGCTTTCAAGCCTTTGAGGTTCCGAATGACCAGGCTGCGGCCTGATTTGCCCAGCAAACCCTTTCGGGTCAGTTTACTGATCATGCGGATGGTGGTCTCAAGCGCCAGCCCGACCATATCGGCGAGGTCCTGGCGACTGAGCCGGATATCCAGCAGCACACCCTTGGGGGTCTCCTTGCCGACGCGCTCGGCGAGCTTGACCAGCAGCGACGCGATGCGCTGATCGGCCCGTTCGAGGGCGAACGTCTTGGCCGTTTCTTGCGCTTCATTCAGCCGGCTCCCCAGGTACTTGATGATTTCCAACGCCGCCTCCGGGTTTTCTTTGAGAAGCTTGAAGTAGGCCTCCTTGCGGATTTTCATGACCGTGACCGGGCCTATGGGTTGCGCGCAGCCGGGGTGGGGTTTCCCGTCGAACACGGCCGCCTCACAACAGAACAGATCGCCGGGCAAGAGCACCTTGAGGACGGCTTCCTTGCCTTCCGGCGACGTCTTGACGCACTTCACGGCCCCCGTGGTGAGCACATGAAACCACTCAGTGGGATCTCCTTCCCTGAAGATGAACTGCCCCTTGTCGTAGTGGGACTCGGTGATCCCTCCGATGAGGGTCTTGAGATCGCGATCCTTGAGGCAGGACAGGATCGGGATCTCGCGGAGATGTGAGCGCTTGTCCATAAGCCAACCGAGTGTAACACGTCGCCTTGACTTCATTCAAAACGATGCGCCAGAATGTTTTCACGATGGATGCTCGGCGCGCGATTCTGATCGGTGGCCGGTGGGGAGAAACCGGCGAAACCAGCCCCGTCCGAAATCCTTACAATGGAGACAGCCTCGCGGAGGTTTGCCTGGCCGGTGAGGCTGAAGCCGACGAAGCCGTCCGCGCGGCGGCGTCGGCCTTTGCCGCCAGCCGACGGCTTCCTGCTCACAAACGGGCCGAGGCGCTTCAGAAGATCGCCGGCGAGATCACTGCCCGCAAGGAAGAGTTCGCCCGCTGCCTGTCGTCCGAATCCGGCAAACCCATTACCGATGCGCGTCGGGAGGTCGGACGCGCCATCACCACGTTCACGATTGCCTGTGAGGAGGCCAAGCGGGTTCCCGGCGAGGTTGTTCCGCTGGACATTACCCCGGGGACCGATCATCACGTTGGCCTGACGCGCCGGGTGCCCCTCGGCCCCATCCTCGGCATCACCCCGTTCAATTTCCCGTTGAACCTGGTCGCGCACAAGGTTGCCCCGGCGCTGGCGGTCGGGAATCCCATCGTCCTCAAGCCGGCGCCACAGACCCCGTTGACCGCATTGATGCTGGGCGAAGCGGCGAACAAGACGGACTTGCCTAAAGGGATGCTGAGCGTTCTCCCTTGCACGAACGCTGTGGCGGAGCGGATGGTCACGGACGAACGCTTCAAGATGATCAGTTTTACCGGCAGCGCCGCGGTGGGATGGATGCTCAAGGGTAAAGCCGGGAAAAAGCGCGTCGTGTTGGAGCTGGGAGGGAACGCCGGCGTCATTATCGAGCCTGGCGCCGACCTAGACCATGCGGCGGACCGCTGCGCCGTCGGCGGCTTTGCGTATTCCGGCCAGACCTGTATCTCGGTCCAGCGCATCTACGCCCATGAGTCGGTCTATCAGGCCTTTCTTGACCGGTTGCTCCAGCGGGTCCACGCTTTGAAAGCCGGGAACCCGGCCGATGACGTGACCGTGATTGGCCCCCTCATTGACGAGGGCGTCGCCAAGCGGGTGGAGGCCTGGATCAAAGAAGCGGCGGCGGCCGGGGCGAAAGTGCGCATCGGCGGGAAACGGCAGGGGAGTGTTGTCGAGGCGACGGTTCTGACGGATGTGACACCCACTATGAAGGTGAGCTGTCAGGAGGTCTTCGGGCCGGTCGTGACCGTGACCCCATACGTGAAGTTCGAGGACGCGTTGGCGGGGATCAACGACTCACCGTATGGGTTGCAGGCCGGCGTGTTCACGCGGGATATCAAGAAAGCGTTTCAATCGTACCGGGAGTTGGATGTCGGCACCGTGCTGATCAACGAGATCCCCACCTTCCGCGCCGACCACATGCCCTACGGCGGGGTGAAGGACTCCGGCCTCGGCCGCGAAGGCCTCCGCTACGCCATCGACGAGATGACCGAAATCAAACTGCTCGTTTTAAATCTCTCCTGAGCAAATCCTGTCGCTTGCGGCTTCGGGGTCCTGCCGCCTGCATCCCCCGCCGTGCTCCGAAAAGCTGCGCGCGGCGGTGGGCCCCCTTCCGGCGTCACCCCTGCGCCTCCGGCGACATCGGCGCCACCCGCTCCTTCTGTCTTTCATTGTTCGATGTGACTTATCGCCCATACCCAGTGTCTAAGTGATGACTGCCTATTTTATCGAAAGAGTGCATTGCTGTGCCTCGACAGAAGAAAAGGACGAAAATCGAGGAGATCCGTAGCCTCATACAGCAGGGTGCGTTTTCAGTCACAGAGCACGCAATCACTGAAGGATTTAAGGATGGTATAGCTGTCAGCGACATGGTCAGGGTGGTCATGACAGGGATGATCATCGAAGATTATCCGAAACGACACAGGTGCCTGGTGTTCGGTCGGACTGCGGATGGGCTTCCCATCCATGTTGTGGTAGAATTCTCAGACAAGCGGACCGTGGATATCGTCACAACCTATATTCCACAAAGAGAAAAATGGATAAAAAGTCGGGTTCGCAAAAGAGGAAAGCGATGAGGCAAAGAAAGTCTTGCCCCGAGTGCGGGGCTCCTATGAAGCCGGGGCGCACGACTTTGCACTTCGAGCGTGGCGGCTTCTACGCGGAAGTGGAGAACGTGACCGCGATGCTGTGCGGCCGTTGCGGAACCAAGAGTATTCCCGGGCCGACCGCTACCAAGATCAGTGATGCGGTCAAGAGGCTCTTCAAGGTGGGGAAAGACCTCAATTCTACTGGCATCTCTTTTCTCAAAGTGACAAGCTAACGTAGAAACCAGTCCTGAAGTTGATGAAGCGCGTAAGCTCCCCCGTCAAGGAGACAGTTTCAAAGGAGAACTTCCGGCGGTGAGCTGGGCCCGATAGGTCGCCGGTGGGACCCGGGCCAACGCGTCATGGGGCCGCTCTTCGTTGTACTCCCAGATCCAGTGCGCACTGAGTTCGCGCACCTGATCCAGCGACTCGAACACATAGGCATCCAGCACCTCGTGCCGATAGGTGCGATTGAACCGCTCAATGAAGGCATTCTGATTCGGCTTCCCAGGCTGGATATACCGGAGCGTGATCTGGCGCTCCTGACGCCAGGTCGTAAACCGATCGGCGAGGAATTCGGGGCCGTTATCCAGCCGAATCGCCTTCGGGCGGCCCCGCCAGGCCACCACCTGCTCCAGCACGCGAATCACCCGGTCAGCGGGCAAGGAGGTCTCGACTTCGATCGCCAAGGCCTCCCGCACCACTTCGTCCAGAAGGTTGAGCGTCCGGAACCGTCGCCCGCCATAGAGCGTGTCACTCATGAAGTCCACGGCCCACACCTCGTTGGGCTGCGGGATCACCGCCATCGGCTGCACCGGACGCGCGGGCACCCGCTTCTTGGTCCGCCGCGGCAGATTCAGGCGGAGTCGGCCATACACGCGCCACACCCGTTTGTGGTTCCAGCTATGTCCCGTGAACCGTAGTGCATCAACGCATTTCCAGAAGCCCCAGCGACTCTTGGCCGCCACCAGCGTCGTGAGCGCCGCGATGACCGGCGCATCCCGCCGCGCCCAGTCGATAAGGGGCCGATAGGAGCTCGCCCGGGCGAGCCCCACGGCCTGGCAGGCCCGCTGAATCGAGAGCCCTTGGCGCACCACCTGGGCCACGACCTCCCGCCGCTCAGCGGGCCTTAGAGCTTTTTTTCGATCACATCCTTCAGCGCCGCATTCTCTAAGGAGAGATCCGCGTACAGCCGCTTGAGCCGGCTGTTCTCATGCTCCAGCTCCTTCAGGCGCTTCACATCCGAGGCCGTCAGCCCCCCGTACTTGGCCTTCCACTTGTAGGAGGTGGCGGAGCTAATGCCGTACTTCCGCCAGATCTCGTTGACGGGCCGTCCGGCATCGGCCTCTTTGAGCAGGGCCACAATCTGCGTTTCGGTGAATGTTGATTGCCGCATGGGAACCTCCTGGGTTGAGCTATTGTGCCAGAAGATTCTCCTTTTCGAGTGTCTCCCGTTTGGGGGAGCTTACGGGGTGACGCCGGTATGGGAATCCTACTTCCCAAAGAGTTTTAAGAGGTCTGACACTCCAATTTGAATCCCGAAATAAGCACCCATTGCCAATATGACAATAACCAGGATGGCTTTGATGACTTGAGAAACAATACTTTCTTCTACAGTGGCTGGTAGACCGGCGTTGCGGAGTATCAAGAACGGAAATCTCACGATAATTGTAGGTACATCAATCAGCCAATACCAGGGAATTAGCAGACGCTTCAATGATCTGCGTTTAACAACCTCGGCAGTCCCAATGCAACGGTCGATCACATCTAAAATCATTTGTTTCCCGATGGGCTTGTGGCCCATCTCTTGATCAACAACAGAGAGTAATACGTTAACAGGAATGACAGGCCCTCCTATAGCAGGCGCCGGATACGACTGGAATACCACACTCACACCAAGGCGCATCGCGAGGTCGTTAACTTCGGGATACAATAAATTGATTTGTTCGCGAAGGCGCACGGATTCTATTGAATCGGGAGCCTTCTCTGACAAGGTGTCGAAGAAGTCGCGTTCGTCGGGTGGTCTTGCGTTCCAGTATTCTAAGGCCAGTTTCCTGTATTCACGAAAGAGCCTCTCTGCTCGCCTGGCTTCGAAGTAGTTCATTGTTCAGACTGTTTCGGTTTCAGAAAGAGTAGCATCTTTTCCTTGACCTTCAGTCAGAGAGGGCGATGCCGTTCCCCCAGCGGAGTAAGGTTATAGTCTTGAGGCGAGGTCTCTCGTTTTGATTGCCAGTCCACTCGAATGCTGCAGGAATGCATCGGGATTCCAGTAAGGCCTTTTGAAGCCCTCCTGCTCTTCCCATCAGAGGGTCCCATAGCGTAATCCTGCTGACACTGGGAGGCAATTCGTCTGTACGAACAATCCGCCGCAACTCTTCAATACTTATTCGCCTTTGCTCTCCAACATGGAGGTCCTGAAGGTACTCTACTAAACGTGACCAATCAGTACGCATGCTGTTCTCCTTCTGAGTCGATCTTTGTTACGGGTAAATGCTTGCGTGCAACGGTACACGTGGGTAGTGGAAAAGTCTAGCTGTGTGAGGAGCGGGTGGCGGCGAGCTGGGCGCCCCGAGTGCGGCCTGAGCCTGCAGCCGAGTCTGCGGGGCTTTGACGGCGAAAGGCGCCCGCACGTCGGGGCTGCTCGCCGGCAGGCCCCGCGTGCTTCGAGAGCCTCAGCGCGAACGGATTTACCCCTCACCCTGACCCTCTCCCGCAAGGGGAGAGGGGAAAGGACGGCTAAGCGGTTAGCTTCCGAACTTTTTCGACGATGTGGCGGGCGCTGATGCCGTAGCGGTCCAGGAGCTGGTCCGGCTTGCCGCTGTGCGGGATTTCCGTGACGGCCAGCTTATGTACCCTCACCCCGTCGTTGTTCACCGCCGCCAGCACCGAATCACCCACGCCGCCGTGCGCGTAATGGTCCTCGACCGTCAGAATAAGATTGTTCGTCGCGCGGGCGCAGGCGAGCAGGGTCGCGCGGTCAATAGGCACGATGCTGTAGAGATCCACGACGCGGATGGCGATGCCCTGCTTGGCCAGCTCGTCGTGAGCCTTGAGCGCTTCGAACACCGTCACGCCCGCCGCGACCACCGTCAGCCGATCCTTGGCGCTCTCCTTGAGTACCTTTGAGCCGCCGATCGTGAACTTCTCATCGTTCTTATACAGGATCGGCGTCTTGGGACGCCCGGTGCGGATGTACACCATGCCCTGGTGGTCCGCCGCCAGGGCGGTGAGCCAGTGCGTGCAGACGGCATCGGAGGGGTAGAGGACCACGACGCCGGGCTGCGCCGCCATCATGGCGAGGTCTTCAAGTCCCATCTGGGAGGGCCCATCCTCGCCGATCGAAACCCCGACGTGCGAGCCCATGAGTTTGATGTTCGATCGGCTGATAGCCGCCATCCGGATAAAATCGTAGGCCCGAGTCAAAAAGCAAGCGAAGGTCGCGGCAAACGGAATCTTCGCCCGGCTGGCCAGGCCTACCGCGGTGCCGATCATGTTCTGCTCGGCAATGAAGTTCTCGAAGAAGCGCTCCGGAAATTTCTTGGCAAAGCGGTCCGTGAAGGTGGAGTTCTTGACGTCGGCATCAAGGACAACGATTCGAGGGTTCGCCTCGCCCAACTTGATCAACGCGGCGCCGAAGGCCTCTCGCGTGGCCACCGAGTCAGCAGGGGCGTACTCCGGCGGCGCGATTGGCCGGACAGACGCCGGCGTGGCGGGGAGAGGGTCAGGTCCGGGAATGTCGATCTTTGATGCCGAGGGCAGAAGCCTGGTGCTCAACTCGGCTATGGCCTTGTCGGCCTCTTCGCCTTTCTTGAAAGCCTTGCCGTGCCAGTCCGGCTTGTCCTCGACGAAGGAAATGCCTTTGCCCTTGAGGGTGCGGGCAAGGACGACGGTCGGCTTCCCTTTCGTTCGGGCCGCGCGCTCGAACGCGTCGAGCAGCGCGGTGATGTCGTGCCCGTCAACGGGGAGGGCGTTCCAGCCGAACGCGCTCCAGCGCACGCGGTAGGCCTCCATGTCGTGCTGGAGGATGGTCGGATCGCTCTGCCCCAGGCGGTTGACGTCCACGATCGCGCAGAGGTTATCGAGTTGGAAGTGACGCGCCGCTTCGGCCGCTTCCCAAGTGGAGCCTTCCATTGACTCCCCATCGCCCAGCAGGACGTAGGTGCGATAGCCGGAGCGGTCCAATCGGGCGTTCAGCGCCAACCCGAGCCCGGCGTTCAGCCCCTGGCCGAGCGACCCCGTCGCCACATCCACGAAGTTCAGTCGCGGCGTGGGGTGGCCCTCCAAGTCCGACTCCAATGTTCGCAAGTGCAAGAGATCGTCGGGATTGAACGCGCCGGCTTCGGCCCATGCGGCGTACAACAACGGCGCCGCGTGGCCTTTGGAGAGGACGAACCGGTCGTTGTTCGGGTGCTTGGGGTTTTTCGGGTCGTACCGCATCACGGCAAAGAACAGCGTGGCCACAATGTCGGCGGCCGAACAGCAACTGGTCGGATGCCCGCTGCCGGCTTCCGTGGTGGAACGGACGCTCAGGATCCGAAGCCGGGCGGCCAAGTGATTCAGGGTTGCAACGCGGGTGTCGGCGGTCAGGCCTGTAGGTAACAAAGGGTCTTCTCCTTGTTGAAAAATCGGTTGGTCGGCAAGACTCGGTGGAGCCTAACAAAAGTGCCGTGGACAGTCAATCGGAGCCCGGCCGTTTGATTGACAACCCATACTGCATTTGTTAGGGTTGGGCCCTCCGATTTCTGCTCGGGAGACCGCACGGGTGACCCTTCAGAACCTGCTTCTTTCCCTGCATCATTTCTGGGCCGATAGGGGGTGCGTGATCCACGAACCCTATGACCTGGAAGTCGGCGCCGGGACGTTCCATCCCGCGACGTTCCTCAAGGTGTTGGGCCCCGATCCCTGGCGCGCGGCCTACATACAGCCCTGCCGGCGACCCACCGATGGTCGCTACGGCGAAAACCCCAATCGCCTTCAGCGTTACTACCAATATCAGGTGATCCTGAAACCGGCGCCGGCCGACGTCCAGGACCTTTACCTTCAGAGCCTGCGCACGCTGGGGATCAACCCCAGGCAACACGATATCAGATTCATCCAAGACGATTGGGAGTCGCCGACTCTCGGCGCCTGGGGGCTCGGCTGGGAGGTCCGCCTGGACGGGATGGAAATCACCCAGTTTACCTACTTTCAAGAGGTGGGCGGGATCGAATTGAATCCCGTCTCGGCGGAGATCACCTATGGGACGGAGCGGATCGCCATGTACCTCCAAGGGGTCAGCAATGTGTTCGACCTCGCCTGGACCGACGGGGTCAGCTACGGCGATATCCACCATGAGACCGAGGTCCAGTTCTCCAAGTACAATTTCGAAGCCGCCGATGTGAAGGTCCTCACGGACACCTTCGCGGCCCATGAGGCCGAGGGACGGCGACTGGCCGAGCAGGGCTTGGTGTTGCCGGCGTATGATTGCTGCATGAAGACCTCGCATCTGTTCAACGTGCTGGACGCCCGCGGCGCGCTCAGCGTGGCCGAGCGGACCGGTTACATCGCGCGCGTCCGTGCGCTGGCCCGCCTCTGCGCGGAAGGCTTTTTGGCGAAGCAAAAGGCCGGGGCATGATGCGTACGAAGAGGCCCCCCCAGGAACTGCTTCTTGAGATCGGGACAGAGGAACTACCTTCGCAATTTGTGGCCCCGGCTCTGGCCGATCTGAAGGACCGGGCCGCGCGACTGTTGAAGGAAGCGCGTCTTGCCCATGACGCCATCGCGACGATGGGAACGCCACGTCGCGTGACGCTTTGGGTGACGGGCGTCTCGGACCGTCAGGAGTCGGTGACCACCGAGGTCATGGGCCCGGCCAAGACGGTCGGGTTCGATGCCCACGGCCAGCCGACCAAGGCGGCGATGGGGTTTGCGGGCTCGCAAGGCGTCCCGGTATCGTCCCTGGAGGCCAGAACGACCCCCAAGGGCGAATATCTGTTTGCCGTCAAGCGGGACCCGGGACGCAAGACTGCCCACTTACTGCCGGACCTGCTCAAAGAACTTGTGGGCGGCCTGACTTTCCCCAAGGCCATGCGCTGGAACGCCAGCGATGTCCGGTTCGCGCGGCCTGTCCGCTGGTTGCTGGCTCTCTACGGCGGCAAGCCCATCCGATTCAGATTCGCCGGTCTGACGGCCTGTAGCACCACGTTAGGCCATAGGTTTCTCTCATCAGGCCAGCCACTTCTTGTTAAAAACTTTAAGTCTTACGAGAGGGTTTTGGAAAAGGCCGGTGTGATCGTGAATCCGGATCGTCGGCGGACCATGATCGTCTCTCAGATTGAGAAGATCGCCAACCAGAAAAAAGGACTCCTGCATCAGGACCAGGCCTTGTTGGAGCAAGCGGTCTTCACGGTGGAGATGCCGTATACCATCGTCGGGACCTTCAATTCCCGGTATCTTGATATTCCGAAGGAAGTCCTGGTAACCGCGATGAAGGAGCACCAGGGGTACTTCTCGCTGCTCGCAAAGGACGGCGGCATCCTTCCATATTTTGTGGCGGTGACCAACATGCAAGGGCGTCAGGCCGCCACGATCCGGTCCGGGAACGAACGGGTGTTGGCGGCCCGCCTGGCGGACGCCAGGTTTTTCTTCGATGAGGATCGCAAAACACGGTTGGACACTCGGCTGGAAAAGCTCAAGGGGGTGACCTTCCACCAGAAGCTGGGCACGCTCCATAATAAAACTGAGCGCGTTGGTAAGTTGGCCGGCAAGCTCGTTGGGAGGTTCGATAATCAACTCGTTGGGAAGTTTGACAGCAAAAATACTCTTCGCACGTGTGAGCGTGCGGCAAAGCTTTTTAAGACCGACTTAGTGACGGGAATAGTTGGGGAATTCCCGACGCTTCAGGGAATTATGGGACGTGAGTACGCTATCCATGATGGAGAACCGAAAGAAGTGGCTGATGCGATTGCCGAGCATTATCTGCCGCGGTTCGCCGACGATGCCATCCCCGCGAGCCTTGCCGGGAAGATTCTCTCGCTGGCCGACCGGATTGACACACTTGCGGCCTTCTTTGCCGTCGGGCTTGTGCCTTCCGGCTCCCAAGACCCGTTTGCCCTCAGGCGTCATGCATATGCCACCATTAGGATCCTGGTGGAGGGTGGTTTACCCTTGGACCTGATCTGGGCTTCCGAATATGCAGTCGAACTTTTGAGAGACCAACGTATTGCAGTTGAAGACAAAGCTCCGGAACAACTCAGAACCTTCTTCGCTGAGCGATTGCGCTACTATGCGCAGGAGGTCGCCAAACTGCGCGGCGATGTGGTGGACGCCGTGCTGGCCCAGTGGCAATCCGGCGAGTTCGATCCGCTGGACTTGCGGGCTCGCGCCCAGGCCTTGCAAGCTTTCTCGAGCCGGCCGGAGTTCGAATCCCTCGTGATCGCCTTTAAGCGGGCCGAAAATATCACCAAGGCGCATCAGGAGAACCGTGTGAACCAGGTCCTCTTGCAAGATTCCGTCGAGACGAGTTTCTATGCGTCGTTGTTGGCGGCTGAGGATGTAGTTCCCGGTTTGATCAGAGACGCGAAGTACGCAGATGCGCTCGATGCCCTGGTCGCCCTCAAAGCCCCCATTGACGCCTTTTTCAACGGGGTGATGGTGATGGCCGAGGACGAAGCGGTTCGCAAGAATCGCCTGGCCTTGCTGGTTCGCGTCCGGAACCTCTTCCGGCGGTACGCCGATTTCTCCAAGGTTCGTGTGGAAACGAGGTGAGCGTGGAAAAGACCAAGTACGTGTATTTCTTCGGGAACGGCAAGGCTGAAGGCCGGTCTGGTATGAAGGAGCTGCTGGGCGGCAAAGGCGCCGGCTTGGCGGAGATGACCAACCTCGGCGTCCCGGTTCCGGCCGGATTCACCATCAGCACCGAGGCCTGCGTGGCCTATTTCAAGAATAAGAGGAAGCACCCCGCTGGGCTCTGGAACGAGGTCTTACGTTACATGAAGCGGCTGGAACCGGCGATGGGGGCGTCCTTTGGGGATCCAGCGAACCCGTTGCTGGTGTCGGTTCGATCAGGGGCGCGCGCCTCCATGCCGGGGATGATGGACACCGTGCTGAATCTGGGTCTCAACGATCGGACGGTCCAGGGCTTGATCCAAAAGACCCGGAACGAGCGGTTCGCGTACGATGCGTACAGGCGTTTCATCGCGATGTTTTCCGCGGTTGTGATGGACCTCACGCGGGAGCGGTTTGAGGAAGCTCTCAATGCGAAGAAAGCCGAAGCAGGCGTCGTCCATGATACTGATCTTGATGCGGTCGCGCTGAAGGATCTGGTCACTCGGTTCAAGGCCATTGTGAAGGCGGAGACCGGGCATGACTTCCCGGAGGACCCTCTTGACCAGCTCAAGATGGGGATCAATGCGGTCTTCAATTCCTGGTACGGGGCGCGTGCCGTCACCTACCGGCGGCTGTACGGGATCCCCGATGATTGGGGTACGGCCGTGAACGTGGTGGCGATGGTGTTCGGCAATCTTGGTGAGACCAGTGGGACCGGTGTGGCATTCACCCGTGATCCGGCCACCGGAACCCCGAAGTTCTTCGGGGAGTGCCTCCTGAACGCCCAAGGCGAGGACGTGGTGGCCGGCATCCGCACGCCGTTGCCGATCGAGGCCTTGGCCACCCCGCTGCCGAAGGCCTACCAGGGCCTCATGGCCACATACAAGAAGCTGGAGCGCCACTACCGTGACATGCTCGATCTGGAGTTCACGATCCAGGAGGGTACGCTCTACATGCTCCAGACCAGGGTGGGCAAGCGCACGGGGATCGCCGCCGTCCGCATCGCGGCGGATATGGTCAAGGAAGGGTTGATCACGAAGCGTGAAGCGGTGATGCGAGTCCTCCCGGAACAACTGGCTCAATACCTGTATCCCATCTTTGATCCTCAAGAGGAGAACCTCCACCAGCCGGTGGGCAAGGGCCTTCCGGCCGGGCCCGGCGCCGCGTCCGGCAAGATCGCTCTGACGCCCGAACGTGCCGTCGAAATGAAAGAGCGAGGTGAGCGCGCCATCCTCGTTCGCCGCGAAACCAGCCCGGACGACATCCACGGCATGAGCGCCTCGGTGGGGTTCCTGACGGCCAAGGGCGGGATGACGAGTCACGCGGCCGTCGTCGCGCGTCAGATGGGGAAGGTCTGCGTGGCAGGCTGCGAAGTGCTGGATGTGGGGTATGACGATGTTGTGCGGTTCGGATCGCTCACGCTCAAGGAAGGCGATTTCCTCTCCATCAACGGCTTCACGGGCGCCGTGTATGCGGGAGAGATTCCGGTCGTGGAGTCCGAGATCATCCAGGTGATCCAGGGTCATCTCAAGCCGGAGCAGTCGGAAAAGTACCGCTATTTCTCCACGCTGCTCAAATGGGCCGACGAGTTCCGGACGATCGGCGTGCGCGCCAACGCGGACATTCCCGATCAGGCGATCATCGCGCGGGGATTCGGGGCGGCGGGGATCGGGCTCTGCAGGACCGAGCACATGTTCTTCGCGGAGGACCGCGTGCCGATCATGCAACAGATGATCCTTGCGAAGACCCGCGAGGATCGGGAGCGCGAGCTGGCCAAGCTCCTGCCGCTCCAGAAGAGCGACTTCATCGGCCTGTACCGGGCCATGAAGGGCCACCCGGTGACCATCCGGCTGCTGGATCCGCCGTTGCACGAGTTCCTGCCGAAGCGTGAGGATCTGATGGTCGAGATCGCGCGCATGGAGCTGAACCATGCGGAGACGTCCAGCATCGAGACCAAAAAGAGGCTGCTGGCCCGCATCGAGGAACTCCACGAGTTCAACCCGATGCTGGGACTGCGGGGATGCCGTCTCGGGATCACGATGCCGGAGATCACTCGAATGCAGGTGCAGGCCATCATGGAGGCCGCCTGCGAGGTCACGCGGGAGGGCATCAGGGTGGTGCCGGAGATCATGATCCCGCTGGTCGGCCTAGCCGCCGAGATGAAAGCCCAGAAGGACCTTGTCCGCGAGGTCGCCGCCGACACCATGCGCCGCTGCAAGACGAAGTTTCCCTATCTGGTCGGCACCATGATCGAGCTGCCGCGCGCGGCCATCACAGCCGATAAGATCGCGCTCGAAGCGGACTTCTTTTCATTCGGCACCAACGATCTCACCCAAACGACCTTCGGGTTCTCCCGCGACGACGCTGCGAAGTTCACTGATTTTTACATGAACCGCCGCGATCGCTGCCCCCGCTGCCTCAGCCGCGAGGTGGACCAGAAAACCATGAAGTGCCGGGCCTGCGGTCTTCAGCTCAGCGAGGCCCCGGAGAATATCCTGTCCGCCGATCCCTTCGCCACGCTCGACCAGGAAGGGGTGGGCGGGCTGATGAAGCTGGCGATCGAGCGCGGCCGGGCGGGACGGGCGGACATCAAGCTGGGAATTTGCGGCGAGCACGGAGGCGATCCTGCGTCCGTGGCCTTCTGCCATGAACTCGGGCTCGACTACGTCAGTTGCTCCCCTTACCGTGTGCCCATCGCCAGGCTGGCTGCGGCGCAGGCCGCCATCAAGGCTGTGGAGGGCGGCAAAGCCGCCCGTCCCGCCAAGCGCCGGCCTGCCCGCCGACGGACCCGCCGTTAAAAAATGGGGACAGTCCCCATTTTCCGCAAATGGGGACTGTCCCCATTTTCATTTTCCGAGGATGAACGCTACATGGCGCAGGCCCTTGCGCTGGCCGCTCGCGGCGTGGGCACCACCAGTCCGAACCCGCCGGTGGGGGTCGTGATCGCACGCCGTGGCCGCGTTATCGGCGCGGGATACCATCGGCGCGCCGGTGGCCCGCATGCCGAGGTCCTGGCCTTGCGTCGAGCGGGGCCGGGGGCGCGTGGTGCGACCCTCTATGTCACGCTTGAGCCCTGCTGCCACCTCGAGAAACGGACGAAGCCCTGCGTTCCTCTCATCATTCAGAGCGGGATTCGGCGGGTCGTCGTGGCCACACGCGACCCGAATCCCAAGGTCCTGGGCCGCGGTCTGACGGCGCTGCGCCGGGCTGGCCTCCAGGTTGAGGAGGGCGTCGGTCGCGAGGAGGCCGATCGCCTGATCGAACCGTACCGTATTCGGATCAGGACCGGTCGCCCGTTCGTCACGCTGAAGGTCGCCGCCACGTTGGACGGCAAGATCGCCACCGCCCGCGGCGAATCGCGCTGGATCACCGGCGCTGAGGCGAGAAAGGTCGTGCAGCGCTTACGCGCCCAGTCCGATGCCGTGCTGGTGGGGATCGGCACGGTCTTGACCGATGATCCGAGCCTGACCGTCCGCAGAGGTCAAGCGAGAGGACGTTCCCCGCAGAGAATTGTGCTCGACCCGTCGCTCAAAATTCCCCTCACCGCGACCGTCCTCACGGACGGGAAGGTCCCCTCGCTTGTGGTCACCACTTCGGCGGGGCCCGCCGCCAAGCGCGCGACCCTTGAGAAGATCGGCGCCGAGGTGCTGGTGCTCCCGGCTCGGCGCGGACGCGTACAATGGCGCACGTTGCTGTCGGAACTAGGACGGCGGGGCGTTACGTTGCTACTCATCGAAGGCGGCGCGGAGGTGAATGCGTCGGCCCTGCGCGAGCGTGCCGTGGACCGCGTGCTGTTTTTTCTCGCCCCCAAACTGCTGGGAGGGCGGGACGCGAAGGGCGCGATCGGTGGCCTGTCGCCGGTGCGCTTGAGCGACGCGCTGCAGTTGAAGCGAGTGTCGGTGATGCGCGTCGGCCCCGATGTCCTGGTCGAAGGCTTTTTACGGTGAAGGGGCGCGTCTTGGCGCGAGGGGCACCACTTGCTCTGAGAATGCAAGGGGTCACTCGGGTGGGTGCAGTGTGAGGTCACGCCAGTTCGCACTGCTGTGCGGGGTCGGGCTGTTCGCGTTCATCAGCTACAACCTCATCCGGATGCCTCTGCTTCCGCTGTTCGCACAGTCCTTGGGCGCCGGTCCGGAGGCCATAGGGTTCATCGTCGCGGCCTCCACGCTGACCGGTGTCTTCCTCAAGTGGCCGGCCGGGGCGTTCTCGGACATTTACGACCGGCGGTGGCTCTTGCTCGTCGGGCTGCTGGCCTTCGCCCTTCCGCCGTTCGGCTACCTGCTGATCTCCGATGTGGGCTGGTTGGTCCCTCTCCGGTTCATCCACGGGACGGCCACAGCGGTGTTCGCGCCCATCGCGATGGCAGCCGTCGCCGACGTATTTCGTGAAGCCCGGGGCGTTGCCTTGGGATCGTACACGGCCGCAACGCAGGGCGGGGCCATGTTGGGTCCGTTGCTGGGCGGGTGGCTCATGCTTTCGGCAGGCTTTCCGGCCGCGTTCGTCACGGCCGGCGCATTGGGTTCGATTGCGTTCCTGCTCTTTCTCCTGTTGCGCCTCCCGCCGCAGGTCCCTCCCGCCGCAGCCGGCGTCGGGTTGGGGGCGGTCCTCAAGGATATGGTCCGCGGCGCGCGGACCGTGGTCGGGAACGTGCGTGTGCTGGTGACCAGCGCGACCGACGGCGCGCGGCAAGTGGCCAACGGCGCGCTGATGGCGTTCCTGCCGATCTATGTGGTCGGGATCGGACACGATGCAGTGCAGGCGGGGGTGTTGTTCGGGGTCCAGAGTGTGACCTCGTTCGTGTCCCGTCCAACGATGGGCTGGGCCTCTGACCGGATCGGGCGGCGTCCGCTGATTCTCCTGGGGTTGGTCGTATGCGCAGGGTCGCTGGCCGCCATCCCGTTTACCGTCCCCTTTCTGGGACTGATGGTGCTTTCCGCGCTCTTTGGGTTCGGCGAGGCGATCGTGAACGCCTCGGCCGCGGCGCTGGTGGCGGATTTGTCGGAGTTGAAGACATTGGGTTCGGCCATGGGTATGCAGGGGGCCATCATGGACATCGGCCATGCGTCCGGGCCGATTCTAGCGGGGGTGTTGATCGGCGCGGTCGGCTTCCAGACGGCATTCCCAATCATCGCCGGAGTGGTTCTGCTGGCGGCCGCGGGATTCAAGGCCGCGGTGGGAGGAGAGCAGCCGGCCGGCGCGGTTGCTTGAACGGATAAACGGGCGTAAAGTGAAAGCCACGATGTTTACCGGCATCATTGAAGAAATGGGAGTCATCAAAGCGGTGGCCAAGATCGCGCAAGGAAGCGGGCTGGCGATCTTGGCCAAGACCGTATTAGAGGGACTCGTGACCGGAGATAGCGTCACGGTGAACGGCGCGTGCCTGACGGTGGTGAGCTTCGATACCACTCAGTTTCGGGTGGAGCTTTCGCCGGAGACGGTGAAGGTCACGACGCTTGGAGCGCTGAAGGCAGGCGATCCCGTCAATCTCGAACGCGCCATGCGTCTGAACGACCGCCTGGGCGGGCATCTGGTCACCGGCCATGTGGACGGGGTCGGGACCGTCCGCGCCCGCGCCCAGGACGCCGACGCGCTGCAGCTTCTGATCGAGGCCCCGCGCGAGGTTCTGCGTTACTGCGTCGCCAAGGGCGCGGTCACGGTGGACGGGATCAGCCTCACCGTCAATGAGGTGACCGAGCGCGGATTTCGCGTGACGATCATCCCGCACACGGCCAAGGTGACGACGCTGGGCGCGAAGCAGGTGGGCGATGCCGTGAATCTGGAAGCGGACCTCATCGGCAAGTACGTCGAGCGCCTTCTTCGGGAACGCGAAGGCGTCCCGAGGCCGGATACGCAGATTGATAGGGAGTACCTGTCGCGACGGGGCCTGATCTAGGTTGCCCGCGTTTTTTTCGCCGTGCTAAGATGCAAAAGAGCAAATGGAGGAACGTACCATGATAAGCCTCAGGCGACTCATTCTGGCGGTTCTGGCGGTAGGGATGCTGGCGGCCGCCGCGCAGGCGAAAAGCTTCTTTCGGCCGGGCGATCCCGCGCCGAACTTTACGTTGGAAACGCTGGACGGCCAGACCGTGAGCCTCGCCCAGTATAGAGGCAAGGTGGTGGTGCTTGGGCTGTTCCATATCTGCGAGCCGTGTCTCCTCCAAGGGACGGAACTCCAGAAAGTCCACGAGGCCTTCAAGGGCAAGAACGTGCAGGTTCTGGGGGTCAACTCGGCCGGGAACTCCAAAGAAAAGGTCAAGGATTTTCTGAAGGAGTTTCCCGTGAAGGTCACGTATCCCTACATGGTGGATCCCGCCAAAGAGACCGACAAACTGTACGGCGGCGGGCGCTTCATTCCCAATGTGTACGTCATTGACCAAGCCGGGAAGGTTCGCTGGCATCGTGTCGGGACGATGGAGATCGGCGCCGCCGAGGTGATCAAGGCCGAGGTGGAAAAATTGCTCGCAGCGGACGGAAAGGCCGGAGGCGCTCTGTGAGCGAGGAATTCGAGGAAGGCAAGGCGAAGTTTCTGGAAGTGGTGAAGGGGCTTGACGCCGCCGTGGAGGTCGTCATTCCGGTGACGCCGAGCCGGGGCAACTTCCTGATCTCCTTGACCAAGGGCAAAGCGCGCAAGTTCATTTCGGTCAACGAGGATGACCTCGTTGATCTTCCTCAGGACGGCGAGATTCTCAAAAAGGTCACAGGCGAGGTCCAAGGCGTGATTGCCGGACTTACCGTCTAGGCAGCCTTGATGAAACCGATCGCTCCCGGCATCCAGCAATGGTCCTGTTTCTCTCAGGACAAACAACTCGACTTCAACGGCTTGCTGCTCACCGTCAACGACCACTGTATCCTCGTGGATCCTCCGCCGATGGAAGCGGCCGATCGCGTCCTGGTCCTCAATGCTCCCTCCGTGGACTACATCCTCCTGACGAACCGGGACCATGTCCGGGAAGCCGAAGCCTGCCGGCGGGACTTCAATGCCAAGGTCTATGCCCCTGCCGCCGACGCTCCGTTGATGGAGATCGCCGTTGACAAAACCTACCAGGATGGCGAGCTCCTGCCCGGTGGTATCTGGGTCATTCATCTGGCGGATATGAAGTCACCCGGCGAGTCGGCGTTGTTTCTTGACCGCGGCAAAGGCTACGTGATCCTGGGCGATGCCCTCATCGGCAAACCGGCAGGCCGGCTCAATCTGCTCCCGGCCGATAAATTTGCCGATGCGGCTAAGGCCAGGGAGGGGCTCACGCGTCTGCTGAAGTACAACTTTGACACAGTCCTGGTCGGCGACGGGACCTCGATCCTCACCGGCGGTAAGGAAGCGGTCCGGCAGGCTCTCGAGACCTGACCGCACGCGCCGGGAGCCGGCGGCATCATGGCCAATTCTTCCTCGGAACGATTGAACCGGATCGGCAATGACTATTTCGACCGCGGTCGCTATACCGACGCGCTCGCCTGCTATCGGCAGGCTCTGGAATACGACCGCAAATCGGGCGACCGGCGGGCGCTCGTGGCCACCCTGGGCAATCTGGGGAACATTTGCGCCGTCAGTGGGCGGCGGGAGCAAGCGCAGACATACTACCGAGAGGTGCTCGAGTTACAGAAGACCCTGGGCGACGAGCGGGGGATCGGTGCCACCCTGGCGAACCTCGGGAACTTGCGGGCGGATGCCGGCGAATGGGATCGCGCGCGAGCCTACTATCTCGAGGCGCTCGATATTCTTGCCCGCATGGGGGACGATGCGGGGCTGGCGGTCCTCTATTCCGACCTAGGCCTGGTCGCGCGCGAGACCGGCCAAGTCGAGGAAGCAATGCAACACTACGAGCGTTCGCTCAGCCTCATGCGACGGCTCGGGAACCAGGCCGGCGTAGCGGACACCTATCGCATGCTCGGCAAGACTTATGCCCTGCGACGGATGCCGGAAGAGGCGGCGGCATGCGCGCAAACCAGCCTTGAGAGCAGCCACCGGTTGCGGGATGAGCTGCGCATGGCCGGAGCATCTTATCTTCTCGCCGGGATCCGGGAAGAGCAGGGACGGATAGCCGAGGCGGTGGCCCTCCTCGAATTCGTGGTCGCGGTTGACCGCAAATACCAGTTGCCGAAGCTCGAGGAAAATACGAAGCGGCTGACGGCCTTGCGGGAAAGGCAGGAGCAGAAGGCCCCTGAAGCCTCGCGATGAGCAGCGTCGTCACCATCGGGTTCCTGGACCGGACGCGCGCATGCGTCCGGATTGAGTTCACGCCTCCGCTCGCCGATGACGAGCGCCGCGAGACCCTGATCCATGTCGCCTTTCTCACGGCCCGGACCTTTGCGGCCATCCCCCCGGAACGCCAGCCAGTCTTTGCGGGAGTGCTGCGGAACTGGATTGACACGCGGTTCGCTTCATGCCCGGTGCAACTTGAAGCCGGCGATCCGATGGTCAGCACGCCCCGCTTTGCCTCCAGCTTTCTTGCCCCATCCCGCGAATACGCGCTGGCGACGAGCGGCTGCAGCGCGGGCGCGGACGGGATCGAGTACTTTCTCCCGATGGCGACCGCCCTCTTCCTCCGCCGCCTCGTTGAGGCGGACCGCGACCCTGCGGAACTCCTCAAACCGGCGTCGGCGCTCTGCGCGGCCGTGGTCATCCATCCCATCACGCTGGCCACGCACTTCCAGATCGCCGTTGCGAGCCTTCCCAAGATCGAGCCGGTAGTGGACCGGACGTCAATCGTGGAACAGGATGCCTCGCTCACGCGCCCTCACGCTTCCCCCTCGCAGCACGTGCGCGAAACGCGCCGGTCCTTGATTGCGTCGGCCTTCATCGCCTTGCTGTTGATTGTTGCGGGTGTCCAGTATCTCTCCACGCGGGTACCGGAAGCAGGGGACAGTCCACCACCTGGAACCCTTCCCCCTCGTTCCGTTTCAACCCCGCCTCCTCCGGTCCACGTTCCCGAACCGACCGCTGTCATCGCGCCCGCTCCTGCGGCCCTCCCGCCGGTTGGCGAAGCGCCTGCGATGCGTCCACCTTCCATGAAGGAACAGATGTATCGGCGCGCCATCCGGGATATTGCCGAGAACAGCCTGGCTCAGGTCGATGTCATGTTTGCCGCGATCCAACGAAAGGACCTCCCGGACGCCGATCTGAGTGAGACCCTCGACTACGGGATGCGACAGATCGAGGCCCGGCACCGGCGCTTTACCTCCCTCAAGCCTCCCTCGGTCTATGAAGACCGCCACCACGAAATCGGGCAGATCCTGGCCGATCTGACCGGCCTCGCCCGAAACATCTACGCCATAGACCTCCGCTCGGCGCAGACGGCGTTTGGGGTCCGCTTGACAGCAGAGCGGCTTACAGAGATGCATGTTCTCCTAGAGGGGGTCATGGACTCCGCGGAGGGGTTTTGACTAGTAACAATTTCCTTGCTTTTTCAAATCGGTTTCTATAGCATCCCTCCCAAATTGGGTTTTCCGATCCAGGTATCAGGACCTAAGGTGCACACCAAGGCCTGATACGCAACGTTGGGGTGTGTCTTCGTGGCAGAACTGTTGCTCTACGGGCGTCCGGAGCGGTTGAATCGCATCACCCACGCCAAGCTCCGGTTCACCCCTTTGACCAACTTTGAGTTCGCCCGCAAGCTCACGACGGTTCCGCTGATCGGGGCGGAGTTCCCGATGGCGTCCCGCCAGTACCCGATCGTCTTTATCCAGAGCCCGGACGGCATGATCAGCGCACAAGCCGTCTTGTCGCTGTCTGAAGGCGTCAACTCCTTCGTGGACGACAAGGGTCGGTGGACGGCGACCTACGTGCCGGCGTTCATTCGGCGGTATCCCTTCGTCCTGGCCGAGATCCCCGGTCAGGCCGACGACTTCGACATCGCCTTTGATGAGGCGAGCGGCTGTTTTCACCCGAAGCACGGAGAGCCCCTCTTCGACGATCACGGCGCGCCGACGACGTTCTTGCAGGGGCAAATCGAATTCCTGCGGTTCTTCCACGCCGAACACCGGCGGGTTCAACAGTTTTTGGAAACCCTAAAGAAGGATGACCTGCTGACTCCTTACAACGTGGACATCGTGCGTGGGGGAGACCAGGCGAGGTTTGCCGTCCGCAATGCCACGGTCGTGGATGAAGCGAAGTTGGTCGGCCTTGCGCCAGACAAGGCAGCCGCGTACCTCAAGAGCGGGTACCTGGCGATGATCTTTGCCCACCTGATCTCGTTGCAGAGTTTCCTGGCGGTCGCGAACCGCACCGGGGGGGCGGTTGCCGATGCGGCGCCCTGGTGGGCCAAGTAGCAGCGCATGAGGACGATGGTCGGACATGGAAGAGGAGGAATCGTGAAACCTTCGATCAGCAGGTGGCTCGTGGGAATGGGCGCCCTCGCTTTGGTTGGGCTCACCGGGATCCCGAACGCGCCGGCCCAAGTGACCGCGCAAGGGCCCGCGCCGGATGTTCTGCTGGAACAGCAGCGGCAGGCTGAGGAGCAGAAGAAGAAACAAGAGCAAATCACCCAGCCCAAGGCCCCTCCTCAAATCGAGAAGCCGGCCCGTCCCCGCGTTCCCAAAGGCGCCGAAGCCAAGGTCAAGGTGACGCAGTTCAAGTTCAGCGGCAACACGGTCCTCAAGGCGACAGAACTGGAACAGGTGGTCGCCTCGGCCATCGGCCAAATCATGACCCTCCAGGAGTTGAACGAGGTGGCCGGCCGGGTCTCCGAGCACTATGCGGGCAAGGGTTACATTCTGGCTCAGGCCTATCTCCCGCCTCAGGAAATCCGTGGAGGCGTCGTCGAGATAGCCGTGCTCGAAGGCAAGGTCGGAAAGATCGAGGTGGCCGGGAACACCCGGTACAAGTCCTCCACCATCCTTCGCATGATGGAGCCGATCAAAAAGCGAGGCGTCGTCCAGGAAGGCTCGTTGGAAACGGCCTTGAACGAGCTCAACGATTTTCCCGGGCTGAAAGTTCGGGCGGCCCTCAAGCCCGGCGAGACGCGGGGCCTGACGGATATCCAATTAACGGCCAAGGAACGGCTTCCCTATAAGCTGTTGCTGGATATCAACAACTATGGATCACGCTTGTCCGGTCCCTGGCTGTACGGCAGCGAAATCGGCATCGGGAATATCGTCGGCCTCGGCGACAACCTTACGCTCAGAGGAACGAAGTCAGACGACAACCTGTTTTTCACAAACGTGACGTACCTGATCCCCGTCACGAATTTCGGGACGAAGGTGCAGCTCACCTGGGTCCACTCTGAACTCGTCCTCGGGGAAGAGTTCGCTTTCGCACGTCCGACCGGCCGAGCCGATATCGCCTCAGCGGACATTCTCCAAACGCTGACCCACACCGGCGAGTTCAGCCTCACGGCCAACGCCGGGTTCGACTTCAAGACCGTCCGGAGCCTCGTTGTGGGGAGTGACGGCCCTTCTCCAGTGCTCGTCAGCAAGGACGAGCTCCGGGTCTTCCGACTTGGGTTGCGCGGCGATTACCGTGACCCCTTCCTGGGCCGGACCTACTTCGGGTTGACGTGGCATTACCTTGTGGATTTCTGGGGGGCGTCCAAGCAGAATTCCCCGGGGATTCTAGGGCTAGGGGCTACCGGGACGAGTTTCTCCATAGGGAGCGGTTCGCTTACAGATCCTCGTCGCGGCGCCGGTCCGGGCCGGATGAGCAAAGTCACAGGTGATGTGGCGCGCTTCCAATCGCTGGCTCTTCCATTCCTCCAGGGCCTGCCGATTCTTCCGAGTGTCCTGAACGACAGTTACGTGATCCTGCGCGCGACGGGACAGTTGGCGAGCGACCGGATGCTCTCACCGGAACGCTTTCCGATCGGGGGCTATTACACGGTGCGGGGCTACCCGATCGCCGAGCAGATCGGCGACAACGGTTATGCGGCGACGGCCGAGATGGTCGTGCCGATCCCATCGTCCGCCCAGGTCCCGTTCAGCAGCCAGACTTGGAAGGACATGATTCAGGTGACGGCCTTCATTGATCACGGCGGTGTCTTCGCGACGCCGCTTGAACTGCCTCAAGCGGGGGGCAGGTATCTGAGCGGTGCGGGCGGGGGGTTAAGGATCAACATCCCGTTCGGCGTGCCTCAGCCGGTGGATGGCGGAATTCTCTCGCTCAAGATTGACTGGGCCTCGGCCATCGGGCGTTCGCGTCCGACCAGCCGGGACCAGGGGATCAGCTTAAATGGTGTCTATGGCGACGGCGCCGCCGGCGTCCTGTACGTGAGCGCCGCTCTGCGCTTCTAGCAGGCGGCGAATTTGTCCTAAGTTGTCGGTAGGTATCATAACCCTTAGAAGCGCGTAACGCCTATAATTGACCCTTAATTACAAGAGGGAGAATAAGAGTCGGATACCAGGGCGAGTGGCGTTCCCAATCCGAGTTCTCAGGTCCTTATAAGGAGGTCATCTCATGAGCGGTCGGAAAGCTAAGGCGCTTCGTCGGGCGAAACGGAATGTAGGGGCACGGCATGCCGTGCCCCTACTCATGGCGGGCACCCTGGCGCCGTTCCTGGCCCCCGCCACCGCTTTGGCCCTGCCGCAAGGCGGCACCGTCGCCGCCGGCTCCGCGACCGTCAGCACCCCGACCGCCACCTCCCTGCGGGTGGATCAGTTCAGCGACCGTGCGGTCCTCGATTGGCAATCGTTCAACATCGCCGTGAACGAAGCCGTCCGTTTCCAGCAGCCCTCCGCGGCCTCCATTGCGCTGAACCGCGTCGCCGGCCAGGAGCCGAGCGGCATTTACGGCTCGCTGTCCGCCAACGGGCAGATCTTCCTCATCAATCCGAGCGGCATTCTCTTCTCGTCAAGCTCGCGCGTGGACGTGGGCGCCTTGACCGCCAGCACCATGAACATCACGAACCAGGATTTCATGGCAGGCAATTACCGCTTCACGCAGGATCCCAATTACGCCAACGCCGCGGTCGTCAACCAAGGCGTCATCACGGCCGGACCGGGCGGCTACGTTGCGCTTTTGGGCGCCGCCGTCCGCAACGAAGGCGTCATCGTGGCCAACCTGGGCTCCATCGCGCTGGCCGCCGGCAAGGCCGCAACCCTCGATATGCGAGGGGACGGGCTGATCGAATTCGTCGTCACCGACGCCGTCTCCGGCAGCGTGACCGGGCCGAGCGGCGAGAGCCTGACCTCCTACGTCTCCAACACGGGCACCCTCCAGGCCGACGGCGGCATGGTGACGATGACGGGCCGTGCCGTTACCGACGTCATCAAGTCGGTGGTGAACCAGGAAGGCGTGATCCGGGCGACCTCCCTTGTGGATCACGGCGGGGTCGTAAAGCTGGTAGCCAGTGATCCCGTGGAAAATACCGGGGCCATCGGCTGGGAGAACAACCTGGGCAGGGTGCAGAACGCGGCCGGCGAGGTCACCAACTACGGCACCATTGACGTGTCGGCCGGTGAGGCAGGAGCGGCGCAAGGGCAGGTGACGCTTGCAGGCCAGTATGTTGGTCATGCCGGAACAATTCTGGCGCGTGGCGCGGACAACGCGCAGGGCGGGCGCGTGCTGCTCACCTCCAGCGACATGACCATCGTGACCAGCACCGGCGCCATTGACACGAGCGGCGTGGGGAATTCCAGCGCCGGCAACGTGGTGGTGTGGTCGGATAACGACACGATCTTCAGCGGCAGCATCATCGCGCGCGGCGGCGCGGCCGGCGGCGACGGCGGCAATGTCGAGGTGTCGGGGTACCTGAGACTCGGTTATCGCGGGCTTGTTGACTTGAGCGCGCCGTTGGGTTTGACCGGCACGCTCCTCCTTGATCCTGACGTGATCGAACTCAGAGCCGGGACGGCCAGCGACGGCAGCGACACCACGGATGCGAGCGCGTCAAACCTGAACGATTCCGACTCCGTCCAAGGGAAGGTGGCTTTCGCTGATAACACGGATGCCGACCCGTATCTCGTGTTTGAGGGCGAGCTGGAAGGCACCGACGCAAACATCGTGTTAGAAGCGAGGAGCAAGATCAGCGTCCAGACCACGAGCGATTTTGCAGATAACCAGATACTGATAAAAGCCGGCAGGAACCTTACGCTCCGGACCAGAAATGATGTCGGCGACGGCGCCGACGGGATTGACCTGACGACGAGTGTGGATGGAGCCAACCTTGAGTTCAAAACACAAGGGAGCGGCTCGATCACCATCGAAACCGGCGTCCTCGGGGCGGTCACGCCGCAAGCGGCGCCGATTACGGTCGGCAAGCTGACGACGGGTGCTCCTTCCGCCGGGACCAACAGCGGAAGCATCACCATCAACGGGACCGGCACCGTGACCGTGAGCGGCGCATTAACGACAGGAGACGCGTCCGCAACCGCCAACAACAGTAATATCGCATCCGGGTCAATCACACTGACTTCGTCGCAAAGCAATGTCGTCATCAATGTCGCGGTCACGACAGGCAAGGCGGACAATACCGGGAACACCTCGACCGCCGCATCAGGCACGATTGCCGTATCGGGGAAAACCGGGGTGACCATCGGCGCGGCGGTCACGACGGGCGCCGTGACGGAAGATGATAACGACAGCATTATCGGATCCGGGGGAATCACCCTGACGTCGTCGCAAGCGGGGGTGACCATCAACGCTGCGGTTACGACGGGTAACGCGTCGCTGGCTGATTTTACCGGCGGCAATGAGCAGGCCACCACTGGATCCATCACGGTCTCGGCCGCGACGTCCGTCAGCGGTAATGCCGGCGGGGTGCTGACGACGGGGAATGCCGCGCTGGCGGGGTCCAACACCGGTACCGATGTCGCCAGCAGCGGCAAAGTTATGGTGACGGCCGGCACAGGCGTCGTAAGCGGCGGTATCGGGCTCAGCGCGGCCAACGCCTTGGTGACCGGCACGGCCACCGACGATAACGGTTCCGTTTCCACCGGCAAAATTATTCTGAGCAGTATTGATGAGATCAACAACGGGACCAGCTCGACCCCGCTGAGCGTTTCGATCGGAGCTCCCTCCGCGACGACGGGGACACAGACCACGGGCCGCTTGGAGGCATCCACCACGGGCGCCTCCGGCAACATCTTCGTCACGTCGGCGAGTGATCTGAGCGTAGGGCCGGTCACGACGACGAATCGTCCCGTCAGCATCAGCGTAAGCGCGGGCAAGACCTACACGCAGACGGATGCCGATATTTCCACCGGATCGGGGGCCATCACCATCACGACCGATAAGATCGCAATCGCTGCGAACACGGGCAACAATGCGTTCCAGACGACCGGCACGCTCACGCTCAAGCCGGCCTCGGCCGCCACGACCATGTCGTTGGCGGGAGCCTCGACGTTCGACCTCTCGGCGGCGGAAGTGACGGATCTCGCCGGTGGGGTCACGGGGGCCGGGACCATCGTGATCGGGGAGAACCCGACAAGCACCGGGGTGTTGACGGTGGGCGGGGCGGTTGATTTCGGCGCGAAGACGGTGACGCTGAATGCGGGGTCGTTCACCGACGGCGACACCACGACGAAGGTCATTAAGGCGAGCACGCTCAACCTGAACGCCAGCACGGCGGCCATCGGCTCGGCCACCGCCGATAACGCCATTGACACGACGGTGACGACGGTCACGGCGAGCGCAGCCACGGGCGGGGTCTTCATCAAGGAGAGCGACGGGGCGGACTTTACGGCGACGGTGGCGGGGGGGGCGGGCGATATCAGCCTCACCTCCACCAGCGGAACGCTGAACATCGCAGGGGCGACGAATACGGGCGGCGGCAAGATCACGCTCTCCAGCGGGGGTGCGGTCACGCTGGGGGCGCCGCTGGGCAGCGGCACCACGGGGGTGATCGCCATCAATGCCAACAACGACGGGGCCGGCGCCGAAGGGTTTACGCAGAACGTGGGCGGCACGATCACGACCGGCGATGCCGGGGCTGCGGCGGTAGCGATCCGCGTGAACACGGCGAGCGGCACCGGCAGCGCGGCGCTGCGCGACATCACGACCGGGTCGGGCGGCACGATCACGGTGGACACGTCGAACGGCGCGAACATTTGTATTTGCGACATCACACAGACGGCAGGCACGGTGTTGAATGTCGGCTCCGGCACGGTGAGTCTGAAGACGGGGGGTGGAGCCGGGGGGAGCAGCACGATCGGGACCGTCGGAGCCAACGTTCTGACGAAGGCCGGGACGATCACAGCGACGAACGACAGCACGGGCGGCATTTTCATCACGGAAAGCGACGGGGTGACGCTCTCTTCCGTTACTTCCGCCGGGCCGGTGACGATTACAACGACCACCGGCGACTTGACGGTAAACACGATTGCGGCCGGCGCGCAGGCGGTGACCTTGAAGGCCACGGCTGGCTCGATCCTGGACGACGGCAATGATGCCACGAAGATCACGGGCGGGACGGTGACCCTGTCTGCGGTAGCGGGCAATGTGGGCGCTCCCGGTTCGGGCAACATTGATGTGGCGGCGAGCGTGGCCTTGTCGGCCACTTCCGGTTTGTCCGCCGCGGCCACGGACGGTATCTTCGTCAATGTCACGGGCGCCTTCGACATCGCGGGACTGAACTCGGCGCGGACCATTGATGTGACCGCCTCCGGGGACATCACCAATGGCTTCGGCGCGGTGTCATCCCAGAACAACGGGAATATCCAGATGGTCTCGACGGGCGGCTTGATGAATCTGTCCAACCCGGTGACCGCCGACGGCAGCGGCAACGTGACCCTGAAGGCGACCGGCTCCGTGTCGGTTGGCAATGTCTCTTCAACCACCGGCACGGTCACGATCAACGCGAACACCGCCGGAGCGGATGCGGACGGCTTCATTCAAGGTGGCGGCGTGATCTCCACGGGGAACACAACGGCGAACGCGGTGGTGATCACGGTGAATGATGCGGCGGGGGCGACGGGGACGGCCTCGATCGGAGAAATCGCGGTAGGGGTGGGCGGAGGCATCACGGTGCAGACCACCGGACAGGCCGGCACGACGACCACGGGCGGAAGCATTGTCCATGACTTTGGTACGTTCCTGACCGCATCGAGCGGGTCGGTGACCTTGCGGACGGGAACGACGGGCTCCATTTTTGGGTCATTCGGTGACGATGTTGACGCCGTAACCGCGAAATTGATCATCGAGGCACGCGACTTTTTTGTGAGTAACAACTTCAATAATTTGACGGATCTCACGATCACGACCTATCTTGGCGGCTTCACTCGTGCCGTGGCGGATGTGCCCAATATCTCTTCTTTAACCATCAGTGACGACTTGACGAATGTTCTCGTAGGACCTGTCTCAAACAGCGGGAGCCCGTTCAATTTTTCGTTGACGGCAGGCACTGGAGGGTTGAGCGTTGCGGGGGCTATCACCATCCCCGGTGCAACCGTGACGTTGTCTTCACCCAATGGGGCGATCCTGGACGGCAATTTGTTCGGCACGGACATTACGGCGACGAGCCTTGCGCTTTCGGCGAAGGCAGGGATCGGCTCGGCCGACCCCATCGAGACGGCGGTAACGAACCTTGCCTTCAGCAATACGACGTCCGGCAATGTGCAGATTACGAATTCGGGTGCGCTGACCATCGCGGCGGTGGGCGCTCTTCCGACTTCGTCGAACATCGGCGGGACGACCACCATCACCACAACCAGCCCCCTCACGTTCAGCGTGGACACCACCAGCGCCGGTACGTTGACCGCGACGGCGGGCGAAATCAACGACCCGGGCGTTTTCGCCGATGACCTGACCGTGAACGACAACGTCATTGTACGTTCGACCGGCGGCGATGTCATCTTGCGGGCCGGTGATGATATTAATCTTATGGCGCTCTCGACGGTGAAATCGGATGCGGGCGCCGTCACCCTCCAGGCCGGCTTCGGCGACTTGGACGGCAGCGGCGTGCTGAACCTCCTTGGGGCCATCATTCGGACCACCCTCAACTTGAGTGCGGTAGGAGACATCACGCTCGTAGAGGCCGGGGACATTGACCTCGGGTCGCTGGATGCGGGGTCGGGCACCGTCACGCTGACTTCGACCAACGGGGCGATTAAGGACGACAATGGGGCGGCCACGAACATCACGGCGAAGAATGCGGTGCTGTCGGCGAAGACGGGGATCGGCGACGGTGATGCCTTAGAGACCGTGGTCACGAACCTTGCGTTCAGCAATACGACGTCCGGCAATGTGCAGATTGACAATACCGGGCCGCTGACCATCGCGTCGCTGGGCGCGTTGGCGACTTCGTCGAATCTCGGCGGGGCGACCACGATCACCGCGAGCAGTCCCCTCACGTTCAGCGTGGACACCACCAGCAAAGACACCTTGACCGCGACCGCAGTGGAAAACCCTGCAATGATTGCGGGCGACGACCTGACCGTGTTCGGTGGGGTCACCGTGGAATCAACCGGCGGCGATGTGATCCTGCGGGCGGGCGATAGTATCGTGCTCCAGCCTGGCTCGACGGTGCAATCGGGTACAGGCAACGTTTCACTCTTGGCCGGCTTCGGCGACAACGACGGCTTCGGTTCGCTGATCCTCAATGGGGACATCTTCCCGGCAACCGTCCTCAACTTGAGCGCGAAAGAGGACATCACGCTCACTCAGGCCGGGGACATCAACCTCGGATCGCTGGATGCGGGGGCGTTGAACACCGTCACCGTGACTTCGACCACCGGGGCGATTATTGACGGCAATGCGGGGGCCGATAACATTACGGCGGCGAACGCGGTGCTGTCGGCGAAGACGGGGATCGGGACTGTGGCCGATCCGATCGAGTTGGCCGTGACGAACGTGTCGGCGACAAATACGAAGAGCGGCGACCTTGCGTTGACGCAGTCCACGGGGGACTTGAACGTCGGCGTGTTCGGCACGGGCGTGAGCAACACGGGTGGTGGGAGCATCGTGCTCGAGGCCACGGCTGGTTCCATCAATGTGGTGAACAACATTGACAGTGGCGCGGGGGCTACGACGCTCACCGCTGGGGATAGGATCATTGCAGGCGGCGGAACTGTCCTCGCAGGCGATCTGATACTGACTGCGGTTAATGGAATTGGACCAGCATGCCAGTTTTGTGGGCCTAACCCCTTGCCCACGCAGGTGTCGAACCTCCAGGCGACGAATACGAATAACGGGATTGAGATCAACAATACCGGGGATCTGACTTTGAAGGACTTGGGTGCGGGGTTTGCGGTCAGCAACACCAACGGCGGCGTCGTGATCAGCGCAACCGGCGACTTGACGGTCAGTGATGCCGTGAGTTCGGGCCGAAGGCTCAGCCTCCGAGCAAACGGGGACCTGTTGATTAATGCCGATCTTACAGCGGATACCACAGGAGCCGGTTTCACGATCGAATTGATCTCGGATAATGATGGGAACGGGACCGGCGGGATCATCCAAGATGCGACGTCGCTGATCACCTCGAACGACAACAGCGTTTTCTTCGGCGTTGAATGCGCACCGGCTGGTGGCTGTGGATCCGGTGGCGGCGGGGCCACGCAGAATATCACGGTGGGTTCGGTCGACGCCGGAACGGGCGGGGTGTTTATTCGCACGGAGGACGGGGGCGTGCTGGACGCAAACGGGGCCGGCACCAATAACATCACCGCCGCCGATCTCGTCATTCGATCGGAACAGGGCGTTGATCTGGACACCACGGTCTCGCGGCTCAGCGTGCGCAACGGTTTCTTCTCCGGGGCCGGCGATGTGACAATTCGTAACACGGCAGCCACCCTCACCTTGGAAAACTTCTTTTTCTGCTGCGGTGGATTCGGCGGTGTCTTCAACGCGGGCGGCACCACTACGATTACCAATGCGGGAAACATCGTAAGCGGGCTGGTGGACGGAGCGGCCGACGTGATAAGCGGCACCCTCACGCTCGAGACGACCGGCGGCGGGACGATCGGCGCGGCGGGCGCCGGGAACGAGCTGGAGATCAACGCGAAGACCTTGAACGCGACGACCGCCGGCGGCTTGATCAACGTGTCTGATCCGAACGCGTTGACGGTGATGAGCGCATCGAGCAGCGGCGGCGATATCACGTTCATTACGGGTAGCACGCTGACGTTGGCCGGCGACATCATGGCGGGAGGGGGGACGGTCACCTTGCACCCGCTGTTCGGCGGAGTGAACCAGATGAGCGGTTCAATCACCGCCTCGGACCTGTTGCTGACGAGCAACGATGGCTTCGGCTCTTTCGGCTTCGGGGCGTTCTCGCTGACCTCAGCGACCAATGATGTCGGCACGTTGGCGGCCTCCGTGAATGGGAACATTGCGTACACGGATATGAACGCCCTGACGGTGGGGACGGTGACCGGTGTGGCCGGGATCACGGCGGCCGATCCGACCGACGCTTTCGGGAACAATGTGACGTTGAACGTGAGCACGCTGACATTGGCCCAAGCCATCAACACCGGCGGTGATCTTATCGGCGGAGTTGTGACGTTGAACCTCACCGCTGCGCTTGCCGATCTCGGAGCCTTCGACGGTAAGATAGTTGCCTTCAATCCCTTTGGTGTGGCATCCTTTTTCGGACCAGACCTCGAAGTGACGGCTCCGAGTATTACGGCCGACACTCCATTCAACTTTGGTACTTCACCTTTGTATCCTCCCGGTGTTAGTACTCCCGATAATTTTCTTACGCTCATCTCTGACGGTGCCATCACGGTGAATGCGCCGATAACCACCACCAGCGCGTTATTTGCCACTGCCAAGGGGGCCATCACGGGGTCGGGCGGGATCGGTGCTCCTTTCACCAGTCTGAAAGGGTCCTCCCTTGGCGAGATTGCCACGATTGGGGGAGTGACCCAGGATCCTTTCGCTCTAGGGTCCCCTTTGAAGGTTATGACGTCGGTGCCAGGGCAAGTCATTAATCTCAGAGCCTTTTCAAATGGGACGCTGATTACCGACGGGATCAACATCTTTTCTCCGCACCCTCTTGTGCTCGGCCAGGTCAGTTCGCTTGCCGCGAATGGCGCGCATGCGATCCGCATAGATAGCGCGCGACAAATTGACGGCTCGGCGTTTGATTTCTTCTTTGAGCCTCCGAATGACCCCAATGTCAAGGGCTCGACGATCGTCTTTTTGTCGTCCAATCCTGATCGTATCGGCCATGGGGACGTGGATGGGATTGGGGTAGGGGTCTTCGTCGCCAGCAGTGAGGGTGCCGCAGGGGTCTTCTGCGGGACGACTGGGGCCACCTCGGCGCCGTTATGCTCAACCACGGGCGCAAGAGTCTTCAGTGAAAGAGGCGCATTCGAGTCCTTCAATGCCAAGGTTGCCGAATTAGTGTCGTCCATCATATCCGCCGTCATTTCAGGCATCATCCATGGTCCGCCCGAGTTGCTGACCAGCGGCAGGCTCCCGGAGAACGTTTTCAAGTCTCTCGGTTCCGAGACCATTGAGGTGGTGGGCGGTGTGAGCGGCGGGGAAGAGGTCGGTGGAGAGCCGGTGGGGGTGAAGATCATAGACCCCATCATCGAGACACCGAGTGGCGAGGAGGGAGAAGACGAGGACAAAAAGAAGAAGAGGCGAGGTCTCCGCTAAGTAGCACGCGGCCTAACACCATGGAATTCCACGCAGAACTGCCGGAGTCGAGTCGTGGATGAGAGGCGTCCTGTGGTGGAAGGAAGAGGCGCATGGGCTTAACCCCTGATTCTTCCAATGAGTTTCGCGCTGGGGTGGGGTCTTGACAGAGCCGGTTCAACTGGTACTAAAATTGCTCACTTATGGCAACGAAGGATTTCCGTAACCAGAGATAACCTCTTTCCGACAGAGATTCGACTGAAGGAAGAGAGCGTTGTGGGTGGTACTATGAAACAGGTCAGCCATCCGGTCCTACAGCAAAGCTCTTCCACCTCCGGCGCAGGGACGCGCCGCCTCACCGCCTTTTGCACAGGACTCTCCCTGGGCCTTGTCTTCGCGCTGGTCATCAGCCTGCCGCTGCTCTATGCCAACCCTCAGGCCCCGGACGATGCCAAGCCCGGGGATGCCGCAAAGTCCCGCGGGGTGACGATCACGGCGCCGGGGGCGAAGGGCGCCTCGGGGGCTGCCGATGAGGATTTCATCGAGGGGAATTACTGGGGATTGGTCATAGGGATCAATAAGTATCCCACGATGGACAAGGACAAGCAGCTTGATGCCGCGCGCAAGGACGCCGAGGCGGTGTCCAAGGTGTTGGTGGACCGCTATGGGTTTTCCAAAGAACGGATGGTCGAGCTCTATGACGACCAGGCGAGTAGGAAAAGCATCATCCGCGCGTTCGCGTCGCTCAAACGCCGCCTGACCGACAAGGACAGCCTTTTCATCTATTACGCGGGTCATGGGGAGTGGGAGACGACCGGGAAGGACAAGTCCGAGAAAGAGAAATCGGAGGGGATGGGGTACTGGATCCCCTCCGATGCCGAACTGGACGATCCATCCTCCTATATCTTTAACTCGCAGGTCAAGGATTACCTGGCCAACATTCCGGCCCGGCATATCTACATGGTCTCTGATTCCTGCTTCAGCGGGTCTTTGATGGGGAAGACGCGCGCGCTGGGTCTCAGTAAGAGCGCCATCAAGGAGCTCTATCAAGAGAAGTCGCGGTGGGTGTTGGCGTCGGGCGGTCTCTATCCGGTGCCGGATGCCGCCGATAAGAGCAAGAAGGGCCACAGCACGTTCGCGTGGCACTTCATGAAGATCCTCGAGAAGAACACCGGCCCATACCTGCTGGCCAAGGACATCATCGAGCCGCTGGCCATTAAAGTCTCGAACGATGTGCCGGGCCAGTTGCCGCGCAGCGCTCCGGTCGTCGCCGCGGGTGATGAGGGCGGGCAGTTCGTCTTCCGTCTCCGCAGGGAGTTGCAGAAGGGAGCCGGCCCGGACCCCGCGGATGTGGCTCGGCTTGAGGCCGAACGGGCGAAGGTGGCCGCCTCGCAGGCCGAGCTCAGCGGAATCGAGGAGCAGCTCAAAAAAGCTGAAGAGACGTTGAAGAAGCAACAAGAAGAGATGGCCGCTCGGAAGCAAGCCATGCTGGCCCGCCTCAAGGAAGCCCAAGAGCAAGCGGCGCGTGAAACGGCGGCTGAGGAGCAACGTCTTGTCGCCGAGGTCAGGGCGGCGGAAGAGAAGGCTCGGCGCGAGTCCGAAGAACGCCAGGCCGGCCTGAAGGCGGCCGCCGAGCGCGCCAAGAAGGTGGAAGAAGAGCGCTTGGCGGCGGCGGCGCAATTCGAGCAACAGAAGAAGGCCTTGGAAGAGAAGGCGCGCGAGGCGCAGGCCAAGCGCGAGCAGATCGAGCGGGAACGCCAGGCCGAAGCGGAACGGATCGCGGCCCAGAAGAAGGAAGCGGAAGAGCGCAAGCGCGAAGCCGAACTGGCCCGCCAGAAACTTGAAAAGGAAGAGGCGGAGCGGGTTGCGGCTCTGAAACGGGAAGCGGAAGAGCGCAAGCGCGAGGCCGAGTTGGCCCGCGAGAAACTTGAGGCGGAGCGGAAGGCGGAGGCGGCGCGCCTGGCGGCCCAGAAGAAGGAAGCGGAAGAGCGGAAACGTGAAGCCGAACTGAAGGCGAAACAGGCCGAGGAGGAACGGAAAGCGGAAGAACAGCGTGCGCGGGAGCTCAAGGAGCGCGAGAAAGCCGAACAGGCCCGCATCCAGGAAGAGCAGCGAAAGTTGGCGGAGCTCCGCAAACGGCAGGAGGCGGAGAAGGAGGAAGCTCGCCAGGGTGAGCTCAAGCGCCAGGAAGAAGAAGCTCGTCAGGCTGAACTGATTCGCCGCAAGGCGGAGGAGGAGCGGATTGCGGCTCTGAAACGGGAAGCGGAAGAGCGGAAGCGGGAAGCCGAGCTGGCGCGCCAGAAGGCCGAGGAGGAGCGGAAGGCGGAGGAGCGGCGGCTGGCCGAATTGAAGAAGGAAGCGGAGGAGCGTGAGCGCCAGCGCCTGGCCGAACTGAAGCGGCAGGATGAGGAGCGCAAAGCGGAGGAGCGGCGGCTGGCCGAGCTGAAGAAACAAGCGGAGGAGCGTGAGCGCCAGCGGGTGGCCGAGATCAAACGACAGGAAGAAGAGCGGAAGGCGGAGGAGCGGCGGCTGGCCGAGCTGAAGAAACAAGCGGATGAGCGCGAGCGCCAGCGGGTGACCGAACTGAAGCGGCAGGATGAGGAGCGCCAGCGCCTGGAAGCCGAAATGAAGGCCACTCAAGAGCGTGAGGAAAAGCGGCTGGCCGAGCTGAAGAAGAAGCAAGAAGAGGCGGAGCGGAAGGCGTCGGAAGAACGCCGCATTGCCGAGGAGAAGCGCCTGGCTGAAGAGAAACGTCTGGCTGAGGAGCGTACCAGGGTGGACGCGGAACGGTTGGCCGCTCTCAAGCGCCAAGAGGAAGCCGCGCGCAAAGGCGAGGAAGAACGGCTGGCTGCGCTCTCGCGCCAGGCGGAAGAGCAAAAGCGCAAGCTGCTGGAGGCCAAGAAGAAAGCCGAAGAGGAGCAGCAAGCCCGCCTGAAGGCCGCGGAAGAACTGGAGCGGCAAGCCGCGACGGCCGCCGCCAAGGCGCCCACGGTGATTGAAGGCGCCCAGCCGATCGTCGAAGCGACCCTTCGTCCCTATGCCACCCCGAAGGCCAAGGACCTGTCACCGGTCGTGACGATCCCGGCCGGGAACTTCCTGATGGGGAGCAAGCCCGGCGACGGCCAGCCCGATGAAAGTCCGCAGCGGAAAATGTATGTGGACGGTTACACGATGGATAAGTTTGAGGTCACGGTAGCCCAGTATGCCGACTACCTGAAGAAGTCCGGGGCCGAGCCTCCGGACTTCTGGGAACGCGCGAACCTCAAGGAAGACGGCAATCGGCCGGTCGTCGGCGTGGATTGGTTGGAAGCCAATGAGTACTGCGAATACTACGGCAAGCGGCTCCCCACCGAAGCGCAATGGGAAAAGGCCGCGCGCGGCGAGGACGGGCGGAAGTATCCCTGGGGCAACGACGAGCCGGGGCCGTTGTTCACCAATTACGCGTCCGGGGTTTCCTTCACCTATGGCAAGAGCCTGACGGCCGTCGGCAACTACGAGTCCGGCAAGAGCCCGTACGGCGTGTACGACATGGTCGGGAACGTTTGGGAATGGGTCCTTGACTGGTACGGCAAGGCCTACTACCAGTCGTCGCCTTCCAAGAACCCCGCCGGCCCTTCGGTGGGCGACCAAAAAGTGATTCGCGGCGGGTCCTGGTCGAAGCGGCCTGCGATCGCCAGGGTGGCGGGGCGGATGTACCTGTCCCCCAGCCAACGATCGAATTCCGTGGGGTTCCGCTGCGCGGGCGAGACGCGGTAATCACGCAACCGTAGGGGAGGGTTTTATGCCCTCCTGATTCGCAGGGGCGGGGAGCAACCCCGCCCCTGCTGTTTTAACCCCTCTTTCTTCGAAACAAGTCGGTGCTCAGCGAGGCGATCCGGTCAAGGAACAGGACCCCCTCCAGGTGGTCAATTTCATGCTGGTAGGCTAAGGCTTCGAACCCGGAGACGGTCAGGATCATGATCCGCCCGTCCGGCGCGGTCCCTTCGACGATGGTCTGCTCAAAACGTCGGACATTGCCCGTATAGTGGGGGACGCTGAGGCAGCCTTCTCGCACGACTTTGGCGCTATCCTGGTGCAGGATGCGGGGATTGACGAGGACGACCAACCCGTGCCCCTGTGTCCCCGGCTTGCGTGCCACATCCACCACGATAATCTTCACAGGGTAGCCGATTTGCGGCGCGGCGAGCGCTACGCCGGGGGAGGCCCCCAAGGTATCGAGCATGTCTTGGATGAGGCTCGGCAGTGCCGGATCCGTTAACGAGACGGGCTCGGCGGGTCGCTTGAGGATAGGCTCCGGATAGAGCAGAACGGGGCGAACGGCCACGATTAGAGCTGGACGCTCTCGATGGGACGTACGGTGATATCCACGCCCAATGTCGGCTTCAGACGGTCGAGCGCTTCATGGAGCGACTCAAGCCGGTATTCGGGAGGCACCTGGACCTCCAGCACCATCGCATAGACTGGGTGCTCCGGGGAGCCGATGACCCGTGTGTTCATGTCCGTGATGTTGCCGCCCTGATCGGCCACCGCGCGCGCGACCTGCGCCACGATCCCGGGCCGGTCAGCGCCGTACACCGACAGCATCACGCTGGGTGCAGGCGATCCGGGCGCGTCGGTTGCAGCTTCAGGCGAAATTTCCCGGCAAAGGAGCGTGAGCCCCAGGGGGAGAGTCTGAGGGGTGAGACGATCCGCGAGCCGGTCCGGCGCAAGCTCGGCAGGCAGGCGCACCAGCACCATCATCGCAAATTCGCCCCGCAGGAGTGTCATGCAGGTATCTTCGATGTTGCAGCCGAGCCGGTACAACCCTTCGGCCAACGCGGCGACAATGCCGGGGCGGTCCTGCCCGAAGGCCGTGAGCATGACGTAGCGACCCATGTGCCAATACCTCACGCAAGCGTCTTCCCCGCATTCTAGTCGGCTCCGCGGACAGGGTCAACCGCTTGAAAGCCCTTGACTTCGGAATCAGCCGCGTCCTAGATTGACCACCATCTTGCGGGGTTGAGAGGCCGATCTCACAAAGGAATCCTCTATGAGCGACGAAATCCCCTATAGCTACGACAGAGTGCCCTACGAAAGCCAACCCTTTCCCCAGTCGCACCCCGATCGTTTGGCGACCTTGGGCACGCTGTTCGGCATGACTCCGCAGCCGATTGATCGGTGCCGGGTGTTGGAGCTGGGTTGCGCGAGCGGAGGCAACCTGATCCCCATCGCCCATGCGTTGCCGAACAGCCGTTTTGTGGGGGTTGAACTCTCTGCACGTCAGGCGGCAGACGGCAGGGCGCTGATGGCGTCGCTGGGATTGAAAAATATCGAGGTGCAACACCTGAGCATCATGGACGTGACCTTGGATTTCGGACGGTTCGATTACATCATCGCCCATGGGGTCTACTCCTGGGTGCCGGACGAGGTGCAGGACAAGATTTTGGAAATCTGCCGGGACAACCTGACCCCCAACGGCGTGGCCTATATCAGTTACAACACCTACCCCGGTTGGCATTATCGCGGCATGATCAGGGATATGATGCTGTATCACACGAAGCAATTTACCGAGCCGCAGATGCGGGCGACTCAGGCGCGCGCGCTCCTGGATTTTCTGGCCCAGTCCGTTCCGACGAAAGACAACGCGTACGGGATCATGCTCAAAAACGAGCTGGACCTCCTGCGGCTGCATCGAGATTACTATCTGCTTCACGACCATCTGGAAGAGGCCAACCTGCCGATCTACTTTCATGAATTCTGCGAACGGGCCGGCCGCCATGACCTGCAATATCTGGGCGAGGCCGAATTCAGCACCATGCTCGCCGGTAATTTCCCGAAAGAAGTGAGCGACACGCTCCGGCGGGTCTCCAATGAGATCGTGCGCACCGAGCAGTACATGGACTTCCTGCGCAATCGGACTTTCCGGCAAACGCTCCTGTGCCGGAAAGAGGTGGTGCTCACGCGCAACCTGGGCCCCCCCAACGTCATGCGTTTGCGAATCGCCTCGGCGGCCAAGGCGGTCTCGGAGCAGATGGATCTCCGGTCCACGCGTCCGGAAGAATTCCGCTTCCCCAACGGTCGCACCTTCACGATCGCGGGTCCATTGGTCAAGGCCGCGTTCCAGTATCTCGCCGAAATCTGGCCGCAGTCCGTCACCTTCGACGACCTGCTCAACACCGCTCGTTCTCGACTCGCGCCGGTGCTGATCCAAGGCGGCGAAACCCATGCTCGCCAGGCGCAAACCTTGGGCGCCGACATCCTCACGAGCTATACCGCGAACCTGGTTGAATTGCACGTACACAAGGCGGATTTCGCGACGCACGTCAGCGATCGCCCCATGGCCGACGCCCTTGCGCGCGAGCAGGCGAGAACCGACGGACGTGTCACCAACCGGCGCCATGAGGCGATCACCCTGGATGAATTTAACCGCCATGTGCTGAGATTGTTGGACGGGACCCGCAACCGTGAGGGCATTCTGGACGGCCTGGCGGTCCTGGTGGCGGATGGGACTCTTGTGGTTCAGCAGGAGGGCAAACAGATCAAGGAGGGCGAATCCTTGAAAAAAATCCTCGCGGAGGCGCTGGACAAAAGCCTGCAGACTATGGCAAAGGCCGCCTTGCTGGTCGGCTGAAAGCGCTTGACTTCGTCGCGTGCCTATTTTAGGGTGTGTGATAATTTTGCGGTGACTCGGGTCTAGGGAAAAGGGTGCAATACCCTTGCGGTCCCGCCGCTGTGAGTGGGGACGAACCTCACGGGAAGCCACTGGCTGACCCTCTCTCTGTCCCTCTCCCCGATGGGGAGAGGGGAGGGTGAGGGGGCCGGGAAGGCGTGAGAAGTAGGACGAACCACAAGCCAGAAGACCTACCCGGGTCCAGACCAGCCTCCCCTCGTGGCAAGGGGCGGTGAGGGTGCCGGTTCAAATCGTCCGGGTGCAATCCTCAGGGTCCATGCCATGGCCTTGAGGATTTTTTATTTGGGGCAAAGAAGATGAAGCGTCGCCAGCCGGGCATCCTGACCGGGATGCCCTTTATGACCAATCTTTCGGAGCGAACCTTTCTGGACGACCTGGGCCGCCGGGTGTACCTGGCGAAACCGGCTCGCCGCGTGGTCTCGTTGGCGCCCAGCGTCACCGAGATTCTCTTTGCGCTCGGGTTGGATACCGAGGTCGTCGGCGTGACCACATTCTGCGATTTTCCCCTCCAAGCTAAAGCCAAACCCAAGATCGGCTCCTCGATTCCGAATCTGGAGGTCATCCTGGGGCTCAAGCCTGATCTGGTCATCGGCAACAAGGACTTTGTACGGCCGGATATCGTGGCCAAGCTGGAGCAACTGAAAATCCCTGTGTTCGTCCTTGCGGCGAAAACCCTGGAAGACATTCTGGGGCATATCAGCACCATCGGCCGGATGGTGGGTCATGACGCGGAAGCGCGCCGGCTCGTGCAGGCTCTTCGGGACCGACTGACCGAACTCCGTCGCCGGACCACGTCGGCCCAGCGGGTCCGCGTGTTCTACGTGGTCAACAGCGACCCTCTCATCAGCGTGGGGCCGGGGAGTTTCATCCATCACATGATTGAAGTCGCCGGGGGTGACAATGTCGTGGGGCGTGCCCCCACCCCGTACCCTAAAGTGTCCGTCGAGGAGATACTCCGACAGGACCCCGAGGTCATCCTGTTTCCGGTCGGGATTGTGGAGGGCATCCCGGAAGCGGAGCAGCAGTTTTGGCGCCGGTGGACGACCCTCTCGGCCGTGGCCCGCAACCGCCTCCATCAGATCAACGGAGATCTGATCAATCGTCCGGGCCCCCGTGTCATTGACGGGGTGGAACTTCTGGCGCGGTTGCTCCATCCCAAGCTGTTTGCCTCCACCGGAGGCGCGAAGAACTGAATGGAGATACCGGCCCACACCGGTTTTCGGTCGGAGGCCTTGCCGTTGCCCGCGCTCACGGTGAGTCGCTGGAGCCGCGTGATAGTCCTTTTCATGGCCGTCTCGTTAGTAGGGGCCGTGGTCTGCCTCCAATTCGGGTCCGAGCGTATTCCCTTGACCGAAGTGACCCGCATTCTCCTGGACGGCGGCAAAGGCGATGCGGGGGAAAGCGCGTCCGGTGTCAACCGGTCCGTGATCGTGCTGGAGGTTCGGCTGCCGAGGATTCTTTTAGCCTTTCTGGTAGGGGCGAGCCTGGCTGCCGTGGGGGTCGCGCTTCAGGCCTTGCTCCGCAATCCCCTGGCGGACCCGTTTATTTTGGGAGTATCCAGTGGGGCCGCGCTGGGGGCCATCCTGGCCCTACAGATCGGAGTCGGATGGGCGGTCGCGGGGTTTTCGCCGGTCCAGGTGTTCGCGTTCCTCGGCGCCGGGGTCACGATCATCACCATTTACCGGGTGGCCGTGAAAAACGGGCAGGTGCCGGTCCATACCCTCCTGCTGGCCGGGGTGATCATCAACGCGATCTTCTCCGCGTTGATTTTGTTCATTACCTCATTGGCCGACTCGACGAGCGCCTTCCGGATGTTCTTCTGGCTCATGGGGAATCTCACCACGTTAGGCTATGCGGGCATAGGGGCGCTGGCGGTTTCAGTGGCCGTGGGGGTCGGACTGCTGTGTGGCCAGGCTCGGAGCCTGAATGTGTTGGCTCTTGGCGAGGAAACGGCCCGGGGGCTGGGGTTAGACGTCGAGCGGGTCAAACGCATGATCTTTTTTACGTCCGCGCTTGTGACCGGCGCCGTGGTGGCCGTCAGCGGGCTGATCGGCTTTGTGGGAATGGTCATCCCCCATATGCTCCGCATGACGCTGGGAGCCGATCACCGTCTCCTCTTGCCGGGGGCCGCTTTGGTCGGCGGCGTTTCTCTGATGGCGGCCGACACGGCGGCCCGCAGTCTCTTGGCTCCCGCGGAACTGCCGGTGGGCGTCATCACCGCGTTATGCGGCGGGCCCTTTTTCATCTACCTGTTGGTCAGGAACCGCGGGGCGCAGATTCTGTAACGCCGATGGGACCTTGTTACCGACTTACGGATGTGTCGTTCCGGTATATCCGGGATTGGGTGCTCCGCGATTTCTCGTTGGAAGTGACCGCAGGGGAAGTCCTCGGTCTCATCGGGCCCAATGGGGCGGGGAAGAGCTCGCTGTTGAAACTCATGGCGGGGTTCCTGCGTCCCGATCAAGGACGCGTGATCCTGCATGGGGAAGATCTGGTGACTCTCCCCCCACGGAAGGTCGCCCGCCAAGTCGCCGTCGTTCCTCAGGAGAGTCACGTGCAGTTCCCGTTTACGGTGACGGAGCTTGTCTTGATGGGACGGTTCTCCCACCAAGAGGGGTGGGGATGGGATTCTCCGGAGGATCTCCACATTGCTCGCTCGGCGATGCAGGCCATGGACATCCTGCCGGTGGCCAATCGGACTTTTCAGGAATTATCGGGCGGGGAACGCCAACGGACCATGATTGCGAGGGCACTGGCCCAACAGCCCGGCATTTTGTTACTGGATGAGCCGACCGCCTTTCTCGACATCAACCATCAGTTGGAAATCTATGCCATTCTCAGAGACCTGAACGGGAACCGCGGGGTCACGGTGGTCCTGGTCTCGCATGACCTGAATCTCGCCGGTCAGTACTGCGACCGGTTGGTGTTGTTGCGCGAAGGGCGCGTCTTTCGGGTCGGTCCGCCGGATCAGGTCCTGACCGCCGAACACATCCGCGAAGTGTACGGGTGCGATGTGCTCATTGACCGGCATCCTGAGGCGGGGACTCCGCGGATCACCCTGCCGACGCCCGTCCACCGGAATTCCCGGCAGCCCATCCTTTTCCCCAGTTCTTTGTGTCCTCGATCGGGCGTATCCCCCGGCGAGGGCGGATCAAGGTGAGGATACAGGGACAACTCATCGTAGGGAGGAAGGTTTAGGAACAGGAACGACAGGTTCCGGGGAAGATGGTGCAAATCCATCACGGTGCCGCCACTGTGAGCGGAGAGCACTCCTGCAGAGATACCACTGTGCGCACACGGGCGCATGGGAAGGCGCAGGAGAGGCGAAGACCCGCAAGTCAGGACACCCGCGTCGTTCCAGAACTACCCTTCGAGCCAAAGGGAGGTATCGTCATGTCCAGTCGAAGTGCGGTCTCAGCCCGCCTGTGTATCTCACTCCTACTGCTGTGCCCAACCACGCGCGTCTTTGCCGTGGATCCTTCTTCACACGTCCTCGAGGAGGTCGTCGTATCCAGTACCCGTCTCCCAGACAAACCGGTGGACGTGAGGAGTTTGCCGGCCAAGGTCACCGTCATCACGGCCGCGGAGATTCAGCGACTTGGCGCCACGACCGTTCAAGAAGCCATTCAGTACGCCACCGGCATCGTGATGTTCGACCAGGTGGGCAGCGCCTTTCAGCACACCGTTGACCTCCGAGGGTTCAACGGGCAGCCGGTAGGGGGCACGAGCGTGTTTGTTGATGGAGTCCGGGTGAACGAACCGGATTTCAACACCGTCAATTTCGACCTGATCCCCTTGGAGACGATCGGGCGGATCGAAATTCTCCCGGGGCCATCCGCCGTCTACGGCAAGAATGCCTTAGGCGGTGTGATTAACATCATTACTAAGCGGGACCCGGAGAAACGCCAGGCGACGGCCGACACGCTGTTCGGAAGCTTCCATCGGGAACGGTACACGATCCAGGCAAGTGGACCCATAGGGAAGTTCGACTACTACGGCACTTTCAGCCGGGAGATTGAGGATGGGTTTAGGGACGAGTCGGACGCCCGGATTTCGCGTTTCTTTGGAAAACTCGGCTTTAGACCCACAGAACAAACCGACCTCACTGTTTCGTATACCTATGCAAACTCTCGACTGTTGCAGGCTGGGTCATTGCCGCTCAGCGTGGCGGCCTTTGATCGTAAACGAAACTTCACGCCCGGCGATTTCTTCGATTCTGAAACCAATTTTGTAAGGGTCACCGGCCGTCAGACCCTTCCCCTGGGTCTCTCACTAAATGCCAACGCGTACTACCGTCGCCTTGGACAGGAACTGTTCACCGTGAATCAGCCCTTCTTTCCGGGCGGGTCTCTTCCGATTACAAAAAGCCAACTTGTGACTGAATCGAGGGGAGGGACGGCCCAACTCACTCACGACGCGACGCTCATGGGACACCGAAACCAATTGGTCCTTGGAACCGAACTTACCCGGAACGACTTCGGGAACCGGTTTCGCTCCCAAGCCCCCCCATTTCCGGACTTTGTCACCGTAAGTTCCACCGATGAGGATATTTGGGGACTTTACCTTCAGGACACCTTCAACCTGACTGCGCAACTGCTCCTCACGGCCGGAGTCCGGTTTGACCACGATCAGCTTAAGTTTGTGGATAATCTCGACTCGAGTAACAATGGGAATAAGCGCTTTAGTAGAACCACGCCAAGGGGAGGGCTCACGTACCTGTTTACTCCGCAAACCAGCGTGTATTTCAACTATAGCCAAGGGTTTCGGGTGCCGACCTTTTTGGAATTGTTCTCGCTGGGGCCTTTCGGGTCCAACCCGAATCTAAGACCGGTGCGTTCCCACAACTATGAGCTTGGCTACAAGAGCCAACTGGGGACCTGGGGTGAGGGAGCATTGGCCTTGTTTCAAGCCGATGTCCGAGATGAAATCTTCTTCACTTGCCTGCTTTGCGATTTCAGTCCTCAAGATGGTCAGAACCGCAACATTGAGAAGTCTAGGCGTCGTGGGTTCGAGGGGACGCTCAAAGCGAAATATAACAACTACTTGGACGGTCAGGCAAACTACACCTTTACCGAGGCGCAATCGTTAACCACATTCAAACTCTCGGCAACCCGCGTGATCGATCCAGGCGATAGCTTCACGCTCGTGCCCAAACACCGGTTAAGCATAACCGGGAATTTTCACCCGCAGCCGGAGTGGACCCTTTCACTGATAGGTTTGTATGTGAGCACGCAATTCCACGTCAATGACGAGGAGAACGTCCAGCCACGCCTGCCCGGCTACTTCGTGTTGAATGGTCGTGTGTCCTACGAACGGCCTGTGCCCGGAGGCCGTCTGACAGGTTTTGTGATGGTCAACAACCTCTTGGATCAAAAATATTCTGCCGCCGGGTTTATCGCGACGAATAACCTCACCGGCGGAGGGGCAGTGGAACGTTTTGTCGTGCCGGCGCCCGGCATTGCGGTCTATGGAGGGCTCAGTTATCGCTTTGAGACATTTTAGGGGTTTGCGCCCAGGAGGACGGTCATGCGGATCACAAAAGTCTATACGCGAACAGGGGATGCCGGTCGGACTCGACTGGCCGGCGGGCAGCAGGTCTGGAAAGACAGTCTGCGCGTCGAGGGGTACGGCACGGTGGATGAACTGAACGCGGTCGTGGGCGTCGTGCGGGCGTTCAACGCCGGTATGGTCGGCACAAACGCCTCCGCCGCACGGGTGGAGGAAGAACTCCGCTGGATTCAGAACAAATTGTTCGATGCGGGCGGAATTTTGGCAACGGTTCCCGGCCAGGAGTTCAAAAACATGCCGCGGGTGACCGGACAAGATGTTACCCGCCTGGAGCGGTTGATTGATAGCTGCCAGAAGGACTTGCCCCCGCTCAGGGAGTTCATCCTCCCGGGAGGCGGCAAGGTCGCTGCTCTCCTCCACCACGCACGCACCGTATGTCGTCGGGCGGAGCGGGTGTGCGTTCGGCTGTCGCGAGAAGAACCTGTTGGCCAGGGCATTCTGAAATTTCTCAACCGCCTGAGCGACACGCTGTTCGTGCTGGCCCGCTGGGTGGCCATCACGCAGGGCGAACCGGAGGTGCTGTGGGAGCGCGACAAGTTGTAGGCATCGTATCTGCATGTGGCTGAGCTCTTTGAAGCCGTCGGCAAAGCGACCCTCCAGTTTGGTGGTTCGCAATCTGTCTAACGTGTTGGATCGGTGATGGAACTTTCGCTTAAATTTTAAGCAAGGTGGAGCAAAAGACGCATGGGTAGCTCCATGGTCCGACGTGCACAAGGCTATCCCCATGGTATCCCCAGAAGCTGTGGACAGGTTTCTGAGGAGCCATATTGCAGCAACGAGTGGGCTCCAGACTGGTCGGATGGTTTGAAGGTTGGATGACAGGAAGCTCAAGACAAGTGCGAGGTCGAAGCCCTGCAGCCTACGAATACCGCATGGAGGGCCGCGGCGTGCGAGGCATCCCGCAAGAAGGCACATGCGGGGCCGTCAGACGCGAACAGGGTGCGGCGCGCCTGCATCAAGACAGCGAGAAAGCCGTTGTTGACACCGAATCGGTCATGCGCTGAGGACGAGTTCTCCGATCCCAGTTGATACGCAGGATGTAGGGGAAGCAACCGCTGAACCTGCGATATATTGATGACGACCGACGAACATCGCGCCCTGTTATAATTGCGCGACCACTTAGAAGGTCCTATATGCCCAAGATCGTGACCGCCAAACGCCGTGAAGAGGAAATGGAACGCGCACGTCTCTATCTCAAGAGTCGGTTGATGCTGCCGACCATTCCGTTGGGAATGGTTGCTCTGCTCGCCGGTTACGGAGGCATTGTCATGATGTGGGTCCAAGACGATCTTTCGCCAGGAGCCGTGTATGGGAGTACCGTCCTGCTTCTCTTTGGGGCCCTCTGGGGGTGGGGGCATGCCCGCTATGAGCGCTACCTTGTCACGATCTGCCCGGAATACCTGGCTCGAAAGTTGAAACTATTGGATGCTGCGAAAGAATATAAGCGGGTGGGGAAAAGCGTTTCGGTCTCCGGTCCAGTCCACCAGGGTCGCCGGTTCGTTTGGGCCGCATATGCCGTTGGGGTCTGCTCCCAATTCGCCATGACGGCCTATTTTGTCGACCAAGTAGGGGCTTATCCAGCATTTTTCCTCCCCTGGGCCGGGTACTTCAATGCCAAGATTATCTTCTGGCGCAACCTGTTCTCTTCGTAAACCCGTCTATTGGCGTACACGCAGGAAGAGGTAACCGGCGAACGCGAGGAAGCAGATGTTGGCGGACCAACCGGCCAGGAGAGGCGGCACGACGTCGCTCCGCCCCAGCGCAAGGGCTACCGAATGGGTAGACCAGTAGAGGAAGCCGATCAGCAGGCTATACCCGACACCCTTCACTATTCCGGCGCCGCGCACCCCCGTTTCCATCAAACTCAATGAGACTCCGATCAAGGCCATGATCAGGCATACGAAGGGAAATGCCGTCCGACCGAAGAGGTCGGCGGCGTAGCGGGCGGGGTTATACCCATCTTGCCGGAGGCGCTCAACGTAGGCCGCCAAATCGCGTAGGCTCAGCGCATCCGAGTTGACACGGATCGCTCGCCGAAAGTCCTCGGGTTTCTGATTCAAAGTGATGGGAAGGCGGTCGAACGTCCGGGACTTGACGACCCGATCAGTTGTGAAGGCAAGACTGGTGCCCGTGATGAGAACCCATCGCCCGTCCTCGTGCAGGAGCTCCTTTGCATACAGGAGCTCTCGGATGCTGAAGTCTGGTCCCAATCGAAAGAGACTGATCCCGTAGAGTCGAGGGGAAGAGTCGTCGGGTAAGTCCCCTTTCATGAGCGTCTGGTCTCCCAGACGCACCCAAATTTTGTTACCGCGAAAGACCGCCTGCGGGCTTCGTCCTTCGATCCTGGTTTCGCGTAAGATCTCCGCCTGTTGGTTCGCGGCGGGAATCACGACGTCGCTGGCCCACAGCATCAGGAGGCTGACGACTTGGGCGACGGCAAGAAACGGAATCGCCACCCAGTACAAGCTAATTCCGTTGCTTCGCATCGCCGTGATCTCATGATTTCGGGATAAAATCGCCAGTGTTAACAAGGTGGACATCAGCACGGCCAAAGGCGTGACCTGGAACAAGATGCCGGGAAGTTTGAGGGCGAAATACCGGAGGATATGCCGAAGTTCGGCCTGATAGATCATGAACTTCCGAATCTTCTCGACAAAGTCGACGATGAGGTAGATTGAGACCAATCCGGCCAAGCACAGGGCCAACACCCGGAGATGTTCTCGCAGGAGATAGCGCATCAGCGTGGTCATGGGTCTATATCCGTCTCTCTGGGTCAGAGCCGTGTACGGTACCGGAACAGTAGGAGGATGACCAACCCGAACACCAGATTCGGAAACCAGGCAGCCCCAAACGGGCTCAGCACGTGCTTGGAGACAGAGAAGTCGGCGATGACGTTGAGAACGTAGTAGGCCAGGATAACGAGAATCCCCAGAGCAAACCCGCCGGTTCTTCCGGACCGTTTCATGACAATCCCCAAGGGCATACCAACGAGGCCAAACAGCACGGCGGCGGTCGGAAAAGCCAGGCCCCGGTATTCGTCCTCCAATAATCTGAGGTAACGGGCATCCAGCCCCTTGCTCTCCGCAAGCCGGTGTCGGATTTCAAAGATCGAGGGACGTTCTTCATCCGTTGGCGCAAGGCTTTCGGCCAGGTCCAGCTTGAAATCGTAGGTCGAGAACTGGATCATGCGGTATTGAACGGGATCTTTTGGGTTCACATGGATCGTGCCGTCCTGAAGCATCACACCGATCCGGTTGTGAAGCGGGTCATTGATCACCCTCCAATCACTGGCGACAATGATCCGGGGTTCGCTCTGGGTCCGGGTATCCGAGATAAACACGCCGCGAGGTCCGTCTGGCAGGCTGCGCTCCCCGATGTACATCACCACATTTTCGGTGGGGGTATTGAAGACTCCTTCATCAAGCGCAAGAGACACCTGACTCCTGAGCATCACCAGGGCCGATTTTTTGACGGACTGACCGCTCCAGGGCTGAGCAAACTGTGCCAGCGCGAGCGTCGCGAGAAAGACGGCAAAGGAAAACGCCAAGACGGGCCGGACCAGGCGACCGAGGCTGACCCCGATGGCATGCAGGGCCGTCAGTTCCCGATCTGAGGAGAGACGGCTAAAGGCGATGATCGAGGCTATGAGGCAGGCCATGGGGAGGGTCAGGACAAAAAACGATGGAAGAAGTAAGAGAAAGGTTTTCAAGAGGGGAACGAGCCCCACCCCTTTGTTAATCAGGAGTTCAACGAGACGGAGGATCTCGCGGGTCAACAGTATGAAGGTCAGAATGCCGAGGCTCAGGCCGAACGGCACTCCGAGTTCGTGTAGGAGGTATCGATCGAGGATCCGCACGTGTTGTCAGGATACTCCCTGACAATACTTATACTTGAAGGGCGGGGGTAATGTAAATCGCGTGCTTACCCCCTTGACAGGTCTAAGGGGCTATGGTAGATGCACACCCGGTTCGAACGGTGAGCATAGTGCTGTGAAAGACCTGAGAACCGTCTAGGGTCTGCTCCTGTATGGTGTGTGCCGAAGCGGGAGGACTGATCGGAGAAATGCCTGGAGCGGATTCAAGCCTACGGGAAGACCGGTTACGAAAGGAGGGTTGTGTGAAAAGCAAAGGTACTGTCAAATGGTTTAACGATCGCAAGGGATTCGGCTTCATTCGGTTGGAGACCGGGCAGGACGTCTTTGTCCATTATTCGGCCCTTCAAGGGGACGGGTTCAAGTCCCTCAAGGAGGGAGAGAACGTTGAGTTCGATATTGTGGAGGGAGCGAAGGGGCCGCAGGCCTCGAATGTTGTGAAAGTTTAGCGCCTGGAGTACCGCGGCGGGCCTGGACCTGCCGGTTCCGCGCACGTAAGGGCCCATCCACGTGGATGGGCCCTTATTGTTTCCATACGCCCCTCAATCTTGACTTGGGGGAGGGGGTGCGGTACCCTCTATCACCGCCAGTCAGCGAGGTCTTGAGCTTGGCCCAAGAGAAAGATTCGACGATTGAGAGTGCGCGGAAGTTTGCGGCTGCCGGCCAGTTCGCCCAGGCCATCAAAGCGTGGCGACAGCTCCTTGACGATTCTCCCAACGACGCAAATATCTACAATACCATCGGCGACCTCTACCTGAAAAATAAGGCCAATACCGAGGCCACCGACGCGTATTCGAAGGCCGCCCAGTTTTTTCTCAAAGAAGGCTTTTATCTCAAAGCTATCGCCGTCTATAAGAAAATACTCAAGATCGAACCGGATCGGGGGGATATCTACACGCTGCTCGGGGACCTGAATGCCGGTCGAGGTCTCCTGATCAATGCCATCGCCGATTATTTAACCGGCGCGAAGCTTTATCTCAAGGCCGGTAAAACGAAGTACGCGCTGAATCTCTATCGTAAGATCACCAAGATAAATCCGGCGAACATCAACGCACGGTTGCGGGCAGCGGAGCTATCCCTCAAGGAACATGAGAAGAATGCGGCTATCGACGAATACCTGTTTGTCGCGGAGGAGTATGAACGGCTCGAGAAAAACGACGACGCCCGTGAGCTTTACGAGAAAATCATCGGGCTCTCTCCGAGCCATCCTGTGGCTCGCCGACGGTTGGGCATGGCGCCTCTCCCGGGAACGGAAGATCTGGAGGTCAGTAGAGAGGCGCTGGCGTCGGCCATCAGGATGACGGTTTCTGATGCGCAACAGGCCAGTTCGGTGGAGATAGGCGGGGCTATTGAGTTCAATCCCGAAGGACTGGAGTTGGAGCCATTCGTTGCGCCTGCTCCCGCCGGGTCGGTTTCTCCTGTGGAGCCCATTGAAACGACGGTCATCGAGGTGCGGATTCCCGAGGAGGCGGCGGTTGAAGTGGGAGCATTCCCACCGATCGATGCCGAACTCGAAACCACCCTACAGGAGTTTCGTGCGGGGATCAGTGAGCAGGTAGGCGAGGAGGATTTCGAGTCTCATTACAACCTTGGCATCGCGTATAAGGAAATGGGGCTCCTTGACGAGGGGATCGCGGAATTTCAACGCGCTGCACGAGGACCGATGCGGTTTCTCGATTCCTGTTCAATGATCGCGGCATGCTATAGGGATCGAAAGCGCAACAAGTCGGCTATCGCCTTTCTGGAGTCCGTCTTGGCGGATTCCCGATGCAACGGACCCGGTGCGTCTTACATGACATACGAACTGGCGCTGTTGTACGAAGACGAAGGCTTTGCGGACAAAGCGGCACAACTCTACGCGAGTGTCCCGACCATCCGAGACGCTGCGGAACGTCTCACGAGGCTGCGGGAGGGGGGGCCTGCGGGCAGAGCCGCCGGCCAGGCGGCGTCAGCCGAAATGAGTCAGACTTTGTAAAAGGCGAGAAGGGCCGTCCTCTCTTACTTCTCTAGGTTTTCTCTGCAGGTTTGCTGCCTTGACTTGGTCGAGAACCGGGTGCTAGACTCACTTAGTAGATTGAAATTTTCACTTAGGTAAGGAGTACGAGCATGTTCACGAGCGGTGACGAACGGCATCCACGGGTCAGGTTTGCCTTGACGGTGGATGGGTCCTACCCGGCAGGTGGCGGGATCGCCGCCGAACCATCCGATCTCCCACCCCCACCGCAGGGCGTGAGCCTCAAAGTAGGAGACGGGCAACTGACCATCAATTGGGGGCCGGTGCCCGATGCGCTTTTCTATAACATTTACTTCAAGACCTCTGTAGGTGTCACCAAGAAAGGCAAAGAATTCGACCGGTTCCGGTATGATGCCGTGGGCTTGGAGCGGTTTAAGACCAAGATTGGAGTGACCAAGGAAAACGGCAACCTGCTCGACACGGCGGCACCTCCGTACCTGCATGCCGACCTGGCCAACGGGACCTGCTATCACTATGTTGTCACGGCCGTCACGAAGAAGGGGGAAAGTGCCGAATCCGAAGAGGTCATGGCCATTCCGTCTCCCTATGTCTGCGTGATGCAGTTCGGAACTGAAGGCTACGAGGACGGAGAATTCAAGTCACCTACCGGGATTGCCCTTGACCGAGTCGGGAACATCTACGTGGCGGACACCGATACCCACACAATCCAAAAATTTGATAAAGAGGGGAAATTCCTCGCGCGATGGGGCGATGATCCAGGCGAGGCCGAAGGACAGTTCTATTACCCGCGCGGGTTGGCCTGCGATTCTCAGGATAATCTCATCGTCGTTGACGCCAATAACCACCGGATTCAAAAATTCGACAAGGACGGAAACTTCCTCACGGTGTGGGGGAAGTTCGGCTTTGCATGGAAGGGGGCACCCCAAGGGATCTTCGATAATCCCTGGGGCGTGGCCGTCGACAAGGACGACAATATCTACATCGCCGATACCTTGAATAATCGCATCCAGAAATACACCTCCGACGGCGAGCCAATTATGATGTGGGGAAAAGAGGGCGCCTTCGACGGGGCGTTCTTCTATTGTCGTGACGTTGCCATCGATTTTGCCGGCAACGTTTATGTGACGGACGAGATCAACAACCGCGTTCAGAAATTCGACAGCCGGGGGAATTTTCTTGCCAAGATAGGCAAGGAGGGGAATGGCCCAGGCCAGTTCAATGCGCCGTGGGGTGTCGTGGTGGATGCGCTGGGCAATGTGTACGTGGTGGACACGAATAATCATCGGATCCAAAAGTTTACGGGCAACGGTACGTTCCTCTGCCAGTGGGGTAACCGAGGCAACACCATCGGCCAGCTCAACTTCCCATACGGAATCGCGGTGGATCGCGAGGGGTTCGTGTATGTGGTCGACAGCGGAAACGCCCGTGTGCTGAAATTTGCTCCGGTAGAGGGACATCGGGAACAGACAGTGGTGGAGAAGAAGCCGGGCGAACTGCCGGCGCCCGCCAGCTTGACGGCCAAGGCAGGTGACAGCGAAGTAACCTTCGGTTGGCTCGACGTCCCGGGGGCCGTGTCGTACAACCTGTATTACCACACCGACCCCCCTGTGACCCCTCAGACCGGGACCTGTGTGGAGGGGGTCACGGCCCCTTATACGCATATCGGGTTGGCCAACGGCACGACCTACCGGTTCATCCTGACCGCTGTTGCGGCAGACGGGACGGAGAGTTTGCCGTCACCGGAAGTTGAGGCCACGCCTTCGATGATCGACATGGCCGCGCCCCAGAACCCTTACATGATTATCAACCACGGGGCGTTTATGACGAATCTCCACGATTTGGTGCTGACCATTTCCGCCCACGATGTGGACTCAGGCGTGACGGGCTACTATGTCTCGGAGGTTCCGTCGGCGCCGACCGCGACTACGCCCGGGTGGGTAGAAGTCGAGCCTGTCGGAAAATTCGGAGTGACGGTGCCCTATACCGTATCACCGGGCGACGGGCAGAAGACCATCTATGTCTGGTTCAAGGATGGGGGCGCCAACATCTCCGCGCCGGCGACAAACACCATTCTGGTCAATACCTCCGGCTATGTTTGCGTGACGACTTGGGGGAAGGCCGGAAGCGGAGCCCACCTTCTCCATGGGGGGGAGTTCGGCACCCCGTCGTTTGGTCTGGCGTGTGACCAAAATAACGACATCTATGTCGTGGATACCGGCAATTGCCGTGTCCAGAAGTTCACGAATGCGGGAAATTTCATCAATCTCTGGGGCATGTTCGGAACCGCACCCTCGAACTTTCAAAACGCGACGGGTGTGGTGGTGGACGGCAAAGGGGTTGTGTACGTCGCCGACACCGGCAACCACCGCATCCAGCGGTTTGACGCGAAGACCGGCAGCTACCTTTCCAAATGGGGGCGGCAAGGAGGTGGGGAAGGTCAGTTCAATGCGCCTTGGGGTGTGGCGGTTGATAACAAGCGAGGCTACGTCTACGTCGTGGACAGCGCCAATTTTCGGATCCAAAAGTTTGATCGGAGCGGCGAGTTTGTGATGGCCTGGGGCAGCTTCGGCAATGCGGACGGCCAGTTTTATTTCGCCCGCGGGATTGCCGTGGACGAAAACGATGGAGCGGTGTACGTCGTCGATATGGGCAATCATCGCATTCAGAAGTTCGATACGAGCACCAACTTTCTGCCACAGCTCCTCGCGAAGTGGGGGACCAAAGGTCAGGAGCCGGGCCAGTTTTGGAACCCCTGGGGCATTGCGTGCGATCGGGACGGGTCTCTCTACGTCACCGATGCCGGAAATCATCGGGTCCAGAAGTTTGACCGGGACGGAAATTTCGAAACACAATGGGGCGGATTTGGGGGCGCTTCCGGCCAGTTTAATTTTCCCTATGGAATTGCCGTGGATCGCCGGGGAGCCATCTTCGTTCTCGACAGCTCCAACTTCAGGGTGCAACAGTTTATGACGGCTGATGAAGGGGAGTTGAACCTGAGGGAGCAGGCCGAGGTGGCGGAATCTGAGTCATCGGCAGTGTCGGAGAAGAAGGGGATCAAGCCGGAGCCCGAAGGCACACACCTCTGGTCTACGCCAAAACAATAAAGGACCCATGTTGCAGCCTTCCTTAGCGGTCGGCCTCACCTTCGATGATGTGGTGCTGGTTCCCGCAAAATCTTCGGTCCTACCCGCCGAAGCCGATACTCGCACGAGGCTGACCCGCCGCATCACTCTCAACATCCCCATTGTCAGCGCCGCCATGGATACCGTGACGGAATCCCACCTCGCGATTGCGATGGCGCGTGAAGGCGGGATTGGGATCATCCACCGTGTGTTCTCTCCAACGGATCAGGCTGCGGAAGTGGACAAGGTCAAGAAATCCGAGAGCGGGATGATCTTGAATCCCGTCACCATCTCGCCCGACGGCACCATCAGGGATGCCCACAAGATCATGGCCCAGTATCGCATTTCAGGCATCCCCGTGACCAAGCAGGGCAAGCTCGTGGGGATTGTGACCAACCGGGACCTCCGCTTCGAGACACGGATGGATTTGAAGATCTCCCAGGTGATGACGCGCGACAATCTCGTGACCGCTCCGGAGGGGACAACGCTAGAGAAGGCCAGGGAGATCCTCCACCAGAACAGGATTGAGAAGCTACCGGTGGTGAACGATCGGTTCGAGCTCAAGGGGTTGATTACGATCAAGGATATTGCCAAGCGGATCAAATACCCTGACGCGTGCAAGGACGAACGCGGGTGCCTGCGCGTGGGAGCCGCGGTGGGAGTGGGCCACGATGCCGAGACGCGTGTCCCGTTGCTGGTCAAAGCCGGGGTGGACGTCGTGGTCGTGGACACGGCCCATGGCCACAGTGCGGGTGTACTGGAGACCGTGCGCCTGCTCAAGCGTCGGTTTTCCGATCTGGAGGTTGTGGCCGGCAACATCGCGACCAAGGAGGCGGCGCGCGACTTGATCGACGCAGGCGTAGACGCACTCAAAGTAGGTGTCGGCCCGGGCTCCATTTGCACGACCCGGATCGTCGCCGGGGCAGGCGTCCCGCAATTGACCGCTGTGGCGGAGTGCGCGGCCGTCGCCGTACGGGCCAAGGTGCCGATCATCGCCGATGGCGGGATCAAGTACTCCGGGGACATCACCAAGGCGATCGCGGCCGGTGCCTCCTGCGTCATGATCGGGTCGCTCTTTGCCGGGACCGAGGAGAGTCCGGGGGAAACGATTCTTTTTCAAGGCCGGACGTACAAGGTTTACCGAGGAATGGGCTCGCTTGGGGCCATGGAGCGAGGTGGAGGTGACCGCTACGCGCAGGCAAACCGGCCCAGTCAGAAACTGGTTCCGGAGGGCATCGAAGGACGGGTCCCCTACCGGGGACTGCTTAGCGGGATCGTGTACCAACTCGTCGGCGGGTTCCGTGCGGGAATGGGCTATTGTGGGTGCCGGACGGTCGGCGAGGTGCAGAAGAAAGCCCGCTTTATCCGGTTGACGCAAGCCGGCCTGCGCGAAAGCCATGTCCACGACGTCATTATCACCAAGGAAGCTCCGAATTACAGGACTGAGGTCGAGCTCTAGTTTCCCACCAGATGCGATGGGTTCCGCTCACGAGAAAATCCTGGTTCTTGACTTTGGTTCGCAGTACACACAACTGATTGCCCGCCGGGTCCGTGAGGCCCGCGTCTATTCGGAGATCCTGCCGTATAACGTGCCGGTCGCGAGAATCTTGGACGCGCGTCCTCGTGGACTGATCCTCTCGGGCGGGCCAGCCAGCGTCTATGATCGGAAGGCGCCGTCCATGCCCGCCGCCCTCTTGGAGTCGGGTATCCCGCTTCTGGGAATCTGCTACGGCATGCAACTGGTGACGCATTTGTTGGGCGGGTCGGTAGCGCGGGCCTTCCATCGGGAGTATGGGCCGGCCGAGCTCCAGATCGCCGACCGAACCGACCTGTTCAAGGGGTTGGAGGAAGGCGCGACGGCCCCCACGGTTTGGATGTCGCATGGGGACCGCATCGAGCGCATGCCTCCCGGCTTTACCGCTATCGCCCGTACGGCAAATTCCCCCGTGGCCGCGATGAAATCAAGCGATCCCAGGCGACGGATCTACTGCCTTCAGTTCCATCCTGAAGTGGCTCACACCGAAGGAGGAACGGCGATCCTCAGGAATTTTGTTCATGACGTCTGTGGGTGTAAAGCGGATTGGACGATGCGCTCCTTTATGGCCGAGTCCATCGAAGCCATCCGGGGCAAGGCGGGGGCGGGGAGGGTGTTGTGCGCGCTCAGCGGGGGGGTGGACTCATCGGTTGCCGCTGTCTTGGCGCACGAGGCCGTCGGAGACCGGCTGACTTGTCTGTTCGTGGACACAGGACTCTTACGAAAGGGCGAGGTTGCGCTCGTCTGCGAGACCTTCTCGAAATACTTAAAGATTAAGTTGAAGGTTATCCGTGCATCAGACCGGTTTCTCAGTGCGCTCTCAGGTATCGGTGACCCTGAGCGGAAACGGAAAATTATTGGGCGGGTCTTTATCCGGGAGTTCGAGGGCTGTTCACGTCGTGCCGGAAAAGCGGATTGGCTGGTCCAGGGTACCCTGTATCCCGACGTCATTGAGAGTGTGAGCTTTAAGGGGCCTTCGGCCACGATTAAGACCCATCATAACGTAGGGGGACTTCCGGCACGGATGCGGTTCGGGTTGATCGAGCCGCTGAGGGAATTGTTCAAAGACGAGGTCCGTGTCCTCGGGAAGGAACTGGGCTTGCCCGATGAAATCCTCTGGCGGCAGCCCTTCCCCGGCCCCGGGCTCGCCATTCGTATCCTCGGACCCGTCACGAAGGATCGTCTCGCGACCGTGCGGGAGGCGGATGCCATTATTGAGGAAGAAATCAGGCGGGCTGGGTTGTACGCAAAGATGTGGCAAGCCTTCGCCGTGCTGTTGCCGATCCGCACGGTCGGCGTCATGGGCGATCAGCGCACGTATGAAAACGTCGTGGCCATCAGGGCGGTGACCAGCCAGGACGGCATGACGGCCGACTGGGCGCGCTTGCCTCCCGACCTTTTGGCGCTCCTCTCGACACGGATCATCAATGAGGTCACGGGCGTGAACCGGGTGGTGTTCGACATCAGCTCCAAACCCCCCAGCACGATCGAGTGGGAATGATGGTGACCCGCTTACAGAAGGCGATCGCCGACGCCGGCGTGGCCTCGCGCCGCTCGGCAGAGGAGATGATCCGTCTGGGACGCGTCACGGTCAATGGGCGTGTCGCAACGGAAATGGGGCGCAAGGTTGATCCCGCGCTGGACCATATCAAGGTGGATGGTCGGCACCTCAAACCTGCGGCGCCGAAGGCCTACCTGATCCTCAACAAGCCTACGGACGTGCTGACCACTCTCGAAGGGGCCGGGGGTGAAGACCGCTCCACGGTGGAGCAGTTCCTGCGCGGGGTCAAACAGCGCGTCTTTCCGGTCGGCCGATTGGATTACGATGCCGAAGGGCTCCTGTTGCTCACCAACGACGGTGACTTGGCGCAACGGCTGCTGCATCCTCGCTACCACGTTCCGAAGACCTACCTGGTGAAGGTCAAGGATGTCCTTGAGGAGGCGCAGCTCCGTAAGCTGGAAACTGGCGTCAGGCTCAGCGACGGCATGACGGGCCGCGCCCATGTCAAAAAGGTCCGGCGCGGCGAAGAAAATTCCTGGATCGAATTGACCATCTACGAAGGGCGCACACACCAGGTAAAACGCATGCTCGAAGCCGTCGGGCATCCGGTGCTGAAGCTCAAGCGGATCCGGTTCGGGCCGCTGACGCTGGGAACGCTTTCTGCCGGCAAATATCGGTTTTTGACGGACCCGGAAATCCATCGGCTCAAAGCGGCAGCAGCAGGCAGGGAAAAGCTGGCATCATGAATCCACGCACGCACACCTGCGGGCAGCTTCGGTCGTCCGATGTCGGCCAGTCCGTGCACTTGATGGGCTGGGTGCAAGGGCGTCGAGACCACGGAGGAGTGGTCTTCATTGATCTTCGGGACGTCAGCGGGCTGACCCAGATCGTGTTCAAGCCCGAGGTCAACGTCGCGATGCATGAACAGGCCCAGCGGTTGCGCAACGAATTCGTGGTCGCCGTGAGCGGGAAGGTGTCTCCGCGGCCGGCCGGCATGGCCAATCCGAACCTCCCGACCGGCGAGATCGAAGTCCTGGTGGACAGCCTCGACATTCTGAACGAGGCGAAGACGCCGCCGTTTCCCATCGAGGACGACGCCGACGTAACCGAGGCCCTGCGCCTGAAGTACCGCTACCTCGACCTCCGTCGGCCGAGGATGCAGCGGCTGCTTCGTCTGCGCCATGACGTTGCGCAGGCGGTCCGCGCGTTCCTGAACGGCCAGGGGTTCCTGGAAATCGAAACGCCGATGCTGACCAAGAGCACACCGGAGGGCGCCCGGGACTATCTGGTGCCGAGCCGTGTCAATCCCGGCGCTTTCTTCGCGCTTCCCCAGTCGCCGCAGTTGTTCAAGCAGATCCTCATGGTGGCCGGCGCCGATCGCTACTACCAGATCGCCCGTTGTTTCCGCGACGAGGACCTGCGTAACGATCGCCAGCCGGAGTTCACGCAGATTGATCTGGAAATGTCCTTTGCGGACCGCGAGCAGGTGATGGCGACCGCCGAGCAGATGATCAGTCAAGCCTTCCGCGCCACACGGAGGATCGAGCTGACGACGCCGTTCCCGCGGATGAGCTATCAGGAGGCCATGGACCGCTACGGTTCTGACAAGCCGGACCTGCGCTTTGGCATGCCGTTTCAGGATCTCACCGGCTTCGCCGGGGAGACCGAGTTCAAGGTCTTCCGCGACGCGGTTGCCACAGGCGGGATCGTGAAAGCCCTTGTTGTCAAAGGCGGCGCCGGCTTTCTGCGGAGCCGGGTGGACGCCTTGGGCGAGAAGGCCAAGACTTTCGGCGCCAAGGGGCTGGCATGGGTGAAGATCATGCCGGGCGGGCAGATCGAGTCGGTCATCGCGAAATTCCTGAACGGGCCTCGCCTGCGGGCTACCATGCCGGAGGCTGCACCGGGGGATCTGCTGCTCTTCGCCGCGGACCGCCCGAAGGTGGTCTATGGTGTACTGGGGCGGCTGCGATTGCACCTGGCCGAAGAACTCGGCTTGATCGACAGTCACGCCTGGCGGCCGCTGTGGGTCCTGGATTTTCCGCTGCTGGACTACGATGACGCAGAGAAACGATACGTCGCCATGCACCATCCGTTCACGGCGCCGCTCGACGAGGACCTGAGACTGCTGGATTCCGATCCGGTGAAAGTGAGGGCCAAAGCCTACGATCTAGTGCTGAACGGCAACGAGATCGGCGGCGGCAGCATCAGGAATCACCGGCGCGATGTGCAGACCAAGCTGTTTGACTTGCTCGGTATCGGCAAGGACGAAGCCGCCGCCAAGTTCGGCTTCCTGCTGGAAGCGCTCGAGTACGGCGCCCCTCCCCATGGCGGGATAGCCTTCGGCCTCGACCGCCTGGTCATGCTGCTCGGCGGCGCCGACTCGATCCGCGATGTCATCGCCTTCCCCAAGACCCAGAAGGCCATCTGTCCGATGACGGAGGCGCCTTCAGCGGTCTCTCCCGATCAATTGAAAGACCTTTCGATCAAGCTCGACCTGCTGGACAAAGAGTAGCCCCGAGATCGTTTTCCGAACAATGGGGAGAGAGAGTCAGTTCAGGTTAAACCACAGGCGCTGCTCAGATGGTGGCCCCCCGGCTTCGATCTTTCCAAACCGTTCCTCAAATTGTGAGAGGTTGTCACTCAGCACGGTGATGATGCGGCGGAAATGTTCGGGGCTGACGATGATGCGAGCGCTAATCTTCGCGGCCGGCGGGAAATTCGTCGAAAAATCCATCACGAATGCCTCACGCGTATGCATGACCGCCATGCAGTTTGAGTAGACTCCGCCGAGACAGCCGTCCGGCACCTGAAGCTTGGCATAGAGATCCTTCACTTGCCCCGGTTGGGCGCGAGTATTTTCCGGCTGGGCCGGGATGCCGCCATAGGCTTGTTCATACCGACCGATGTTTTCTAACAACGCCTTGACCATCCGCTTGAAATGGGGTGGCGTCGCAATGATCCGTCCCACGATGCTGGCAGGTTGGGCAAAGCCGGTGATGAAGTCCAACAGAAACTCATCCTGCGTATGGATGACCACCAACCCGGTCGCGTATACGCCTCGGCCCGTCATGGGGTCAATTCGAGCCTGTGGGATGTTCGATGATGAGGGGGGCTGGTCGCCGGGATCGTTCATGGTGCGTCGGAGGGCGGCCTTACACGCGATCGATGATAGCCACGATGGTGTGAAGTCCACTGGAGCCCGCTGGCTGTGGACGGACGATTTCAGAGACCTGCAGCTGACCTTTCACATCAATGGCGCGGACCGCTATCTGGTAAGTGCCTGCTTTGGGCGGAAACCAGTTGTAGTACCAGACTACCCAGGTATAAGGAGAAATCGGCAGTTCAAAGGGGGCGTTGTTCCAGGTTTTGCCGGCATCGAAGCTGAGTTCGACCTGCTTGATGCTGGAAGGACCCCCATAAGCGATACCCTTGAACAAATGCTCATTCCCGCGCAGGATCTGGTAGTGACCGGGACTGTCAATCCGTGACGTGATCTTAATGGTGCCGTCGTCTGTCCACCCCTTCCGCTGCCAATATCCCTTGTAGTCGCCTTCATAGACTTCGATCTCGGTGATCCATTTGACGTTCTTGATGCCGTAAATCCCTGGAACGACCGCGCGGATGGGATATCCGTGGGCCTTCGGCAATTGCACCCCGTTCATCATGTACGCAAGGAGTACGTCCCCTCGCATGGCGCGCTCGAAGCTAATGCTGTCATCGTACCCATCGGCGGCACGGAATACGATATCTCGTGCAGTGTCCGAATCAGCCCCAACCTCCTCCAGCAGTGCCTTGAGGGAAATTCCCCTCCACATGGCATTCCCCATGCTGTCGCCGCCCGGGAGGTTATCAATGCATTCAAGGGTGACTGCACGGTCGAGGGCCGGCCGCTTGAGGATATCTCCATAGCGCAGCACCACCGGCTTTCTGACGGCCCCTGTGATGGCGAGCTGCCATTGGTCCGCCTTGATGTTGCGGGAGAGGCTGAAAGGAGAATCTGAATAATTGACCACGTAGAATTTGTCGTTGGGGGTAAAATAATTAGTTTCCCGGGGGGGGACGGCGAACATCCGCCCGAAGAACGTGGCCGCTTCGGCCCTCTGACCCAACAGGCCGACGGCGAAGCCGGCACCGCCGAGTTTTAATAGATCGCGCCGAGTCATGCGCCTCATTATCCCCCCTCACGCGTAACCCGCGCAAGTAGGGTGTCAGCTTCGCCAGCGGAGGGTTATCGGCCCCTTCAGAGGATGTTCCAACGCACTCCCGTTGCGGCGAGCAACAAGATAGGCTTCCTTCAGCTTGTAATACCATTTGGCTGGGGTGTCGGCGTCGTCCAGCAACATCATGGATGGCTTGTAACGCAGGCCCACGGCTTGGCGTTCCATCACCCGTTTGTCCTGGTTGAGAAAAAGCCGGGCAAACCCCCGGACCAACGTTTTTGCAAATGGGACCCAGCGAAAACAATTCCAGGCCGCGCAGAAATCGATCCGGCATTCACCGTCCGTGATGGGGGTGACTGTGGCCCGAGACGAGAACCAATAGGGGCCGCAGTGGATCACCTCATGCCGTAGGTTGGGTAAGACGAAATCAATGGTGGTTGTGATCGGGCTGCCGTATAGACCCAGCAACTTATAGGGCAAGCTATTCCGGGATGGCGCGTGAGCCGTCATTTGGAACCCCAAGGGGATCGGTTCAAAGGTTTTGGCTTTTTCGTGGATACTGTCTCGGCGGCGCCACCAGATGCTCTCGTGGATGAACGGCCCGTGAGCCGGATCCATGAGGCCTACGATGCCGTCATCGATCGTACAATTCAGCATCGTGGAGATATGGAACAGCCGATAGCGCTCGGAGAAGAGCGGCAACTGTGGGGCGTCTGGCGGGTTTGGATTTTTCTCGAGCGGATCCGCCAGGTAGACCCAAATATAGCCGTCGCGTTCTTGACAGGGGTAAGCGGCGACCCCAATTTTTTCCGCTTGGGGCGTAGATCTTGCAACCAGAGACGGAATATGGCGGCAGGTCCCGTTCATATTGAACTGCCATCCATGATATGCACACTCGAGGCGGTCCCCGTCGAAATGCCCGAAAGAGAGGGGCATCGCTCGATGTGGACAGATGTCCCGGAAGGCAGCAAGGCGGCCTTGCCGGCCCCGACAAATTACCAGGGGCATCCCCATGAGGAGTTGGGCCTTCATGCGCCCCGGCTTGACCTCGCGTCCTAACATGGCCGGATACCAGAAACCGAGCAAAGGAGCACTCTTGGCAGGTCTTGAACGTGCCTCAAGGTCTTGCGGCATAGCGAATAGATCCTCTCTCGTGCCCTCCACGACGACCTCGCCTGAGGAGGATAGACACATCGAGGCTGACGGGTCAAGGGTCGCCCTGAAGCACTTGACAGGAGAAAAAATCCTCTGTAGTATTAGCCGTTCATTACACGGAAGTTCGTTCTTTGACAACTGAATATGGTGTATTGAAGTGGCGGCCCTTGAGTATGAGTTTCACAACTTCTCTATTTTGGAGAGTTTGATCCTGGCTCAGAACGAACGCTGGCGGCGCGCCTAACACATGCAAGTCGAACGAGAAGCCGTCGCAAGACGGTTGTAAAGTGGCAAACGGGTGAGTAACACATGGGTAATCTACCCTCGGGTGGGGAATAACTTCTCGAAAGGGGAGCTAATGCCGACAATACGTAGCGGTCTCGATAGGGGACCTCTAGAAAGCCGTATCGTGGGTACGGCGCCCGAGGATGAGCTCATGCCCTATCAGCTTGTTGGCGGGGTAATGGCCCACCAAGGCTACGACGGGTAGCTGGTCTGAGAGGACGACCAGCCACACTGGCACTGCGACACGGGCCAGACTCCTACGGGAGGCAGCAGTGAGGAATATTGCGCAATGGGCGAAAGCCTGACGCAGCGACGCCG
>Ga0114945_10000013_pt1 | contig 86518 bp, 75 predicted proteins | sample OV2TP3_FD_87194 | JGI IMG/M metagenome (GOLD analysis project Ga0114945, IMG submission 87194) | Hot spring microbial communities from Beatty, Nevada to study Microbial Dark Matter (Phase II) - OV2 TP3 | ecosystem: Environmental > Aquatic > Thermal springs > Hot (42-90C) | place: USA: Beatty... | reverse complement strand
GGTCCGCGTAGTAGGAATGGACAAAGTACACGAAGCTACCGTCCGGAATCTCATTCAGCAGCGGACACCCCCCCTGCCTTCTGCCTCCTGCCTCCTGCCTCCTGGCCACTTGGTTCCACCCCATGTGGGGAATCTTCAGCCCAGCGGAGCCGTTCAGCGAAAACCGCCGGACGCTGCCGGCCAGCACCCCAAGGCCTTTGGCGCCCTGCCCCTCCTCACTGTCCTCGAAGAGGAGCTGCAGTCCGAGACAGATGCCGAGATACGGGATGCCGCGGGCGATGGCCGCCTTGATCGGCTCGACCAAACCTCGCGCCGACAGCTCCCGCATCGCGGCAGGAAACGCCCCCACGCCGGGCAGCACGAGCTTGTCGGCGCGCGCGACGTCCCGCAGATCGCTCGAGACGCGCACCGGGGCCCCCAGCGACTCGAGCGCCTTCGAAACGCTGCGTAAATTGCCCATGCCGTAATCAACGACAACGACCATCGTCACTGGCAAAAGGTGTCAGACACCTTTCAAAGCGGGAAAGGTGTCTGACACCTTTCCTATCGGCCTTTGGAGGAAGGAATGCCTTTGACGCGTGGGTGGATTCGACTCGCCTGTTCCACCGCGCGCCCCAGCGCTTTGAATACCGCCTCACAGGTGTGATGAAAGTCAGAGCCCGCAAGGACATCAATGTGGAGTGTGACCTTGCAAGCCCGCACGAATGACTCGAGGAGGTGCTCGGCGTCGCCCCAGGAGTAGTCCGTGCTGGTGCTCTCACGCCGGCTAGCGCGATCCCGGGCGTCCCGCAGCACGAGCTTCGGCCGGCCGGAGATGTCCAGCACGACGCGCGCCAGCGCCTCGTCCATGGGCACGTAGGCCGACCCGACGCGGGTGATCCCCCTCCGGTCGCCGAGCGCCTGGTCGAACGCCTGGCCGACCACCAGCCCCACATCCTCGTTGGTGTGGTGCCGGTCCACCGCCAGGTCGCCCGCGGCCTTGACGGCCAGGTCGACCAGGCCGTGCGTCCCGAACAGGGTCAGCATGTGGTCCAGAAACGGCATCCCGGTCTTCACCGACGTCTTGCCGGTTCCATCAAGGTTCACGGACACCGTGATGGACGTTTCCTTGCTCTTGCGGGTCGTGGTGGCGCGCCTCATCATGTCAGTCGGGCCTTGATGGCCTCGAAGTGGCGTGGCAATCCCTCGATCGCGGTGAGCTGCTCCAAAGGCACCCGCATCCGCTCGAGCGCCTTCTTCGTGTAGCTGATGACATGGGTGCGGCGGATAAAGTCGTCGATCCCCAGGCCAGAAAACGTGCGGGCGGAGCCGCCGGTGGGCAGCACATGGCTGGGCCCGGCCACGTAGTCGCCGACGGTGACCGGCGAGTACGGCCCCAGGAAGATCGCCCCGGCGCGCGTGATCCGCTTGGCGAGCTTGTACGGCGAGCGCACCATGATCTCCAGGTGCTCCGGCGCGATGCGGTTGGCCGCCTCCGCCGCCTCCTCAAGGTTCTTCACGAGAATGCAGTAGCCGCCCGGCACCTGCTTGCGCGCCAGCTTCGCCAGCGCCCTCGAGGTCGTGATGAGAAACCCGACGCCGCCCGCGTGCTCGGTCTCGCCCAGCAGGTCGGCGAGCACATACTGCGGGTTGGAGTAGCGGTTGGCGATCACCGCGATCTCCGACGGGCCGGCGATCGTGTCCACATCCACGAAGCCGAAGACCTGGCGCTTGGCCTCCGCCACGTAGGCGTTGCCCGGCCCGATGAGCTTGTCCACCTTCGGGATCGTCTTCGTCCCAAAGGCCATCGCCGCGATCGCCTGTGCGCCGCCCATCTTGTACACCTCCGCGACGTCCAGCAGGCTGGCCACCGCGAGGATGTGCGGATCGACGCTGCCGTCCTTGCGCGGCGGCGTCGCGAGGATGATCCGCTTGACCCCGGCGCGCTGGGCCGGGATCACCGTCATGTACACGGTGGAGACGAGGCTGGCCGTCCCGCCGGGGATGTAGATGCCGACCCGGTCGATCGGGTCGAATTTCTCGCCCAGCACCACGCCGTCGCCATCGACGCACCGCATCGGCTTGACGCGCGGCCGGCCGTAGAACGCCTGGACGTTCTGGATGGCGCTCTTGAGCTGCAGCGCAAACTTCGGATCCAGGTGCTGGAACGCCCCGGAGATCTCGGCCTCGGTCACCCGCAGCTGCCTCGGCGTCAGCCGCACCTTGTCGAAGCGCCGCGTGGCGCGCAGCAGCGCCTCATCGCCGTCCTGGTAGACCTCATCGAGGATCCGGCGCACCGTCTCCTCGATCCGCCGCCGGCGGACGAGCTGCCGGGCGCAGAGGCGCTGCCACTCTTGGCTTGTAGTCGAGATTACTTTCATCCTGCGAGCATCCTGCGTGATTCGGATAGAGCGGACCGTTTCCCTTTTCCTATCGCTCGACTGAAGGAAAAGGGAAGCGGTCCGGCTGTTCTCATTGCAGCGCTTCCCGCAACAGCTCCTCGGCCCGCTTGAACGCCGCCGGGATCCCGGAGGGATCCTTGCCGCCGGCCTGGGCGAACTCCGGGCGGCCGCCGCCGCTGCCCTGCGTCAGCGGCGCGATCGCCTTCAGCACCTGGCCGGCATGCACCCGCGGCGCGAGGTTGTCCGTCGCGGCCATCACGAGCGACACCTGGGACGGCCCCTCGGACGATGCCAGCAGGACCACGCCGTCCTGCCGCAGCGCGTGCCGCACCGCGTCCGCCAGCGTCGCCAGCACCTCGCGGTCAGCCCGCTTCAGCGTTGAGGTCACCACCGTCACCCCGTTGATCATCTTGCCTTCCGCCACCAGCCGCTGCGCCTGCACCGTGGCGAGCTCGACCTGCAGCGCCTTGCGCTCCCGCTCGGCGCGCTTGAGCTGCTCTAGCAGCTCCTCCAACCCCTCCACCAGCTCCTGGGCCGGCCGGCTCAGCCGCCGGGCCGCCTCGTGCAGGATGCGCTGTTCCTGCTGCTGCCGCGCCGCCGCGGCATCGCCAACGAGCGCCTCGATGCGCCGCGTGCCGGCCGCGATCGAGCTCTCCCCGGTGATCGTGAAGGTCCCGACGAAGCCGGTGTGCGACAGGTGCGTGCCGCCGCAGAGCTCTTTCGAGTAATCGCCAATCGTCACGACACGGACCTTCTGCCCGTACTTTTCCCCGAAGAGCGCCAAGGCCCCGGCCCGCTTCGCCTCCTCGAGCCGCATCTGGGAGGCGCGGATCTCATCCGCCAGCCGCACGCGGCTGTTGACGAGCGCTTCCACCTGCGCCCGCTGCTCCTCGCGCAGCCCGGCCAGGGAGGAGAAATCAAACCGCACCCGCTCAACCTCAACGTACGACCCGGCCTGCACCGCGTCAGGTCCGAGCACGGTGCGCAGCGCCCAGTGCAGCAGGTGCGCGGCGGTGTGGCTGCGCGCGACCTTGAGCCGCCGCTGCGGATCCACCTGGGAGCGCACCGCCTCCTGCACGCTGAGGGCGCCCTGCCGAATCGTCGCGTGGTGCACCAGCACGTCATCGGCCCAGGTCGTCTGGGTCACGTCGGCAGCGCCCTTCGGGCCTTCGATCCGGCCCGCGTCGCCGACCTGGCCGCCGGCCTCGCCGTAGAAGGGCGAGCGGTCCAGCACGATGCCAACGGCTTGCCCCTCGGCCGCCTTCGTGACCCACCCTGTGCCGTCCCAGAGCCCCTTGATCAGGACATCCGCCGTGAGCGACTCGTAGCCGACGAACTGGGCGTCCTTGGGAGGGAGGTCCGTCAGGGCCTTGCGCACCTCCAGGGCGCCGGTCACGAACACCCCGCTGCCGAATTGGCTCCCTGCCCGCGACCGCTCCTGCTGTTCTTTCAATAACGCCTTATACCGATCTGATTCGACCGTGAACCCTGGATGATAATCCTCGACGATTTCTGTGAACAATTCGAATGGAAAGCCATAGGTATCCTTGAGCATAAACGCGAAGTCGCCGGAAAACACTTGCTGCTTCCTGCCTACGAGACGTTCAGCTTCTTCTTGGATCCGCTCATTACCTGCTTGCAGCGTTTCTGAAAAACGCATTTCCTCTAGCCTTAATACCTCGCGGATAAGCTGCTCTCGCTTCTTCAGCTCAGGATAGAAGTCTCCCATGACTCTCAGGAGCGGATTAATCGCCGCATCCAAGAAGGGTTTAGGTGGCCGTCCTCTCTTGTTCCAGAGTATGCGTCCACCATGCCAATGAGCCCGTCGGATGAGCATTCTGAGGACATAGCCCCGTTCTTCATTGGAGGGAAGCAGGCCCTCCGCGATTAAAAAGGCCGCCCCGCGGATATGGTCGGCCGCCGTGCACACACTCCTCCACCCGGCCGATCCGTATTGGAGCGAGGGATCTAAGCGGACAGTGTGACAGATGGCCGTCACGATCGTCTTGAACAAATCGGTATCGTAATCTGTAGGAACTCCCTGCATCACCGCGGCGAGCCGCTCCAGGCCCATGCCGGTGTCGATACCCTTCCTCGACAGCGGTGTCAGGCTCCCGTCGGGTTGCCGGTCGAACTGCGTGAACACCAGGTTCCAGACCTCGACGGAGCGCGCGCCCTGCACCGCGCCGTCGGGGTCATAGTAGATCTCGGAGCAGGGTCCGCAGGGTCCATTGGGGCCGGCCGTGGGCGCGTTGGCCGGCCAGAAGTTCTCCGCCTGGCCGAACCGCTTGATCCGCTCCGCCGGCACCCCCAGCGCGCGCCAGAGGCGCTCCGCCTCGGCGTCCTCCTCGTAGATGCTGACCCAGAGCTTGGCACCGGCTAGCGGCAGGCAGTGCTGCGGCACGTCGCTCTTGCGCTTGCCCGCGTAGTCGAGCGTGCCGGTCAGAAACTCCCAGCCCCACTGGATCGCCTCGGCCTTGAAGTAGTCGCCGAAGGAGAAGTTGCCCAACATCTCAAAGAACGAGTGGTGGCTCGGGCTGCGGCCCACGCGGTCCAGGTCGCCGGTGCGCAGGCACTTCTGGCACGAGGCCGCCCGCGTGAGGTCCGTCCGCTTGCCGAGGAAGCAGTCCTTGAACTGGTTCATCCCGGCCGACGTGAACAGGACGGTCGGATCCCCGCTCGGGATCAGGGAATCGCTGGGGATGCGCCGGTGGCCTTTGGCCTCGAAGAAGGCCAGGAAGCGTGCTCGGAGTTCAGGACTCTGCATCGGAGCGCTGACCGAAGGATTCGCGAAGGAGGCGGTCGATCAGGTCCGCGTCGAACCCGCGGGATGCCAAGGCGCGTGCCAGGCGCGCCGGGGTCGCGCGCTGGGATCTGGTCCGGAAGGCGCGTGCCGCCACGTCGCGGGCGCGCGCTTCATCATCAGCGAGTTGAGGAGACGATCTTGTGGCCTCATCGATCACCTGTCTGGAGAGCCCTTTGGCCGCGAGCTTCAGCCGGATGGCGGATGCGGCATACCCCTGCCGCGTCCAGTGGCCCGCCCACAGCCGGGCGCAGGCGCGGTCATCCAACACGCCGCGCGCGCGGAAGGCGCGCGCGGCCCGCCTGGCCTCGGCCGAGGGCACCCCGCGACGCGTCAGGTGCTGCACGGCCTCGTGTGTCGACTTCACCCCGGAGCGCAGGTAGCGCGCAAGGACCGCGTGCGCCTCATTCCCCGGTTTTGATGACGACATACCCTCGGTTCGTTCTCACCAGGGCGTTGCCTTTGACCTGGGCGATCGCGTTGCGGTAATCGGCCAAGTTCTGGATGCGGATCCGGTTGATCTCATTGATGATCTCGCCGCCATGGAGGCCGGCCTGCTCCGACGGGCTGCCCTCGTCCACCTCGACCACGACGACGCCGGTCGTGTTCGACGGCAGGTTCAGCCGCTCGAGATGCTCCGGCGCGAGGGCGCTGACGCGCAGGCCCCGCCACGACTCGGTGGCAGCGCCGGCGCCTTCCAGATCCGCGTCGGACGGCCGCTCGCCAATCTCGACCTGCACGGTCTGGCGGCTGCCGTTCCGCAAGAGCTCGACGGGCACGCGCCGGCCGCTCTTCGTCTGGCTCACGGCGTCAATGAGCTCCCGCGAATGGTGGATGGGCTTGCCGTCAAACGATTTGACGATGTCCCCGTCCTGGATGCCGGCCGTGCTCGCCGGGGACTCCGGCAGCACCTGGTACACGAGCACCCCCTCGCGCTCTTGGATGCCGTAGTACTCCGCCACGTCCGGCGTGATGTCCTGGATCTGGATGCCCAGCCAGCCGTACACCACCTTCCTGCCCTCGATGAGCTGGCTGAGGATGCCCTTCGCCCGGTTGATCGGGATCGCGAACCCGATCCCCTCGAACCCGCGCGAGCTCGTCAGGATCGCGACGTTGACGCCGATCACCTCGCCCTGGAGGTTCAGCAGCGGCCCCCCGCTGTTGCCGGGATTGATGGCCGCGTCCGTCTGGATGAGGTCCGAGTAGTCGCGGTCGTGGCGCGAGGTGCGCGGCAGCTGGCGGTGCAGCGCGCTGATGACGCCGACCGTCAACGTCGGCTCGGCCCCGAAGGCCCGCACCGAGGGGCCGACCCCGACCAGGCCGAAGGGGTTGCCGAGGGCGACCGCCCACTGGCCGGGCCGCACGCTGTCCGAGTCGCCGAGCGGGGCCACCGGCATCTTCTTCCCCTCGATCCGGATGACCGCCAGGTCGGAACGCGGATCCTTGCCCTTCACCGTGCCGACGAATTCGCGGCCATCGGCCGCGGTGACCGTGATCTTCTCGGCGTCGGCCACGACGTGCTCGTTGGTTAGGACATACCCTTGCTCGTCGATGATCACGCCGGAGCCGAGGCCGAAGCGCCGGAACTCCTGCTCGGGCGCGTTGCCGTAGAACTGCCGGAAGAACTCCTCGAAGTAGTCGTCGCCGCCGAAGAACGGGTGGACGCGGAAGTACCGGCGCACGCGCTCAATCTGCTCGGTGGAGATGCTGACGACGGCCGGCCCGATGCGCTGGCCGATCCGCTCGAACGCCGCCTGCAACGAGTCGGCTTCCCCGAGAGTCGCGGCCTGGGCCGACGACGGTTGCGGGACCGCCTTGCCGCCGCTGCTGGACCAGAGATCGGTGCGCCCGATGAGCGAGGCCGCCACCGCGATGCCGCCGAGCAGTCCCGCCCCCAGCCCTGTGCGCCGCCACCTCATGGTTTCCTCTCCTTCATGTGGCGCGGGATGACACCGGTTCAGCCGCCGCCCGATCCTTGGTCGGCTGCGGCCCAGGCTCATGCGCGCGGCTGCGAATCTGCTGCTCCAATTGCTGCATCAGCTTGGGATTCTCTCGGAGGAACAGCCGGGCGGCCTCGCGGCCCTGCCCGAGCTTCGCCTCGCCCGCGGAGAGCCAGCTCCCCTGCCGCTGGATGACCCCCACGGTCTCGCCGACGTCCAGGAGGCTGCCGGCCTTTGAGATCCCCTCGTCGAACAGGATGTCGAACTCCGCCTGGCGAAATGGGGGGGCCACCTTGTTCTTGACGATCTTCGCCCGCACGCGGTTGCCCACCGCGCGCTCGCCCACCTTGATGCTCTCCAGCCGCCGCAGGTCGATGCGGACCGACGCGTAGAACTTCAGCGCCCGTCCTCCCGGCGTGACCTCGGGGTTCCCGAACAGCACCCCGATCTTCTCTCGAAGCTGGTTGATGAAGATGCAGCAGGTCTTCGACCTGGCGATGGCCGCGGTCAGCTTGCGCAGCGCCTGGCTCATGAGCCGCGCCTGCAGGCCGACGAACTGGTCGCCCATCTCCCCCTCGATCTCCGCGCGCGGCACCAGGGCCGCGACTGAATCAATGACGATCACATCGACCGCGTTGGAGCGCACGAGCGTCTCGGCGATCTCCAGCGCCTGCTCGCCGGTGTCCGGCTGCGACACGAGCAGGTCGTCGAGGTTGACCCCGATCGTCTTCGCGTAGGTGGGATCGAGCGCGTGCTCGGCGTCGATGAAGGCCGCCACGCCGCCGGCCCGCTGCGCCTCCACCAGGATGCTGAGGCTGAGGGTGGTCTTGCCCGAGGACTCCGGACCGAAGATCTCCACGACGCGCCCGCGCGGCACCCCGCCGATCCCCAGCGCCAGATCCAGCGCCAGCGACCCGGTGGGCACCGCCGGGATATCGAGCTTGGTGTCCTGCCCCAGCCGCATGATCGAGCCCTTCCCGAACTGCTTCTCGATCTGGCTGAGGGTCAGCTCCAACGCTTTCTGCCGCTCCGACTGCTCCTTGTCCTGCTCCCGTGTGGCCATCGATGGCTCCTGCTGTTGTGCGGTATCCGTGTACGCGCGGGGCGTCGTGCGGGGCGCAAGGGCCCGCCTGAGCCCTCTTATTATAAAAGGGGTCAGGCACTTTTCAAAGCGGGAAAAGTGCCTGACCCCTGCTCTGTCGAACAGCGGCCGGGACGACCGCAACAGGTGTCAGACACCTTTCGACCGGTCGTCTCGCAGCGGGAAACGTGTCTGACACGTTTTGCTCCGGAACCGCGGCTTTGCGACAGAGCACCTGACCCCTATAATGGTGGGAATGGATGTCGAGATTTTGACGATCGGCTCGGAGCTGACGAGCGGGGCGGTTGTCAACACTAACGCCGCCGAGCTGTCCCGCCGGCTGGCCTCCGTGGGGCTGCCCTGCCGCCGCCAGGTCACGGTCGGCGACGCCCGGACCGACCTGCTCGACGCGGTGCGGGAGGCGCTGGGCCGGTGCCAGGTGCTGATCACCACCGGTGGACTGGGGCCGACCTTCGATGACGTCACGATGGACGCCCTCGCCGAGGCCACCGGCCGCCCGCTCACGCGCGCCCCCTCGGTGGCCGCCGCGATCCGCCGGTTCTACACCCGCCGCCATCGCCGGCTCCAACAGGCGGCGTTGCGCCAGGCGGACCTGCCACAGGGCGCGAAGCCGCTGCCGAATCCGATCGGCACCGCGCCCGGCATGTGGCTGCAGCTTCCTCAGCGCACGCTCATCGCCCTGCCGGGGGTCCCCGCAGAGATGCGCGCGATCCTGGACAGTTCGGTGATGCCCCGGCTGAGACGGCTGGCGGGCGCGCGCTGCCTCGAAAGCCGGACGCTGCGCACGATCGGGCTCGTCGAGCTGGCCATTCAACAGCGCCTCCAACGCGTCAGGATTCCTCCGACGGTCGAGGTCGGGCTCTATCCCCACCTGCGCATGGTGGACGTCCGCTTGACCGCGACCGGCGCCTCGCGGGCCGCGGCCTGCCGCGCGCTGGATCGGCTGGAGGCGGCGTTACGGCGCCACCTGGGGCAGGCGGTCTACGGAACGGGTGGGGAGACGCTCGAGGCGGTGATTGGACGGCTGTTGGTCCGACGCCGGAAGACCCTGGCGGTGGCGGAATCCTGCACGGGGGGGCTCGTGACTGACCGACTCACCAACGTGCCTGGCAGCTCCCGGTACCTGCGCGGGTCGCTTGTCGCGTACCACAATGATCTGAAACGCGGGGGCCTCGGCGTGCCGCAGCGCATCCTGGCCGCGCACGGCGCGGTCAGCGCCCCGACGGTGAACGCGATGGCCGCCGGCATCCGGCGGCTGGCCGGCGCCTCGATCGGCCTGGCCATCACCGGGATCGCCGGCCCGACCGGCGCAACAGCCGCCAAACCGGTCGGCTTGGTCTATCTCGGGATCGCTGACGGCCGCCGTCTCATCGCCCAGCGCCACCAGCTCTTCGGCGACCGGCTGTCGATCAAATCCCAAGCGGCCCAAGCCGCCCTCGACCTCCTCCGCCGCACCCTCCTGTAAAAAGTGCCAGGCACTTCGCCGGTTCGAATTTGGCCGAGCCTGTGGAAAAGTGCCGAGTGTCGGTTCAGTGACCAAGCGGGCACTCGGCGAGGACGGTATAGCGCGGCCCGCGGGAGCTGAGCTCGCTCTGGTACAACGTCACCCCGGTCACCCCCCACGGAGCCGGCGGGATCCACGCCCCCACACCACTCGGTGTGGTGTGGGGGCACGCCGCGCGCTGCAGCGCCTGGGTCAACTGCTGCCGCCGACGCGGCGAGCGCACGCGTCCGATCGTCAGGTGCGGGGAAAACGGCCGCTCCTCCTGACGCCACCCGATCGCCCGCCCCGCCCGCTCAAGGCCCGCCGCAATCCGCGCCACCGCCTGCGCCCCCTCTGCGAGGCCCACCCACACCACCCGCGGCGCGCTCATTGAAGGAAACGCCCCCACCGCCCCAAACGCCAAGGCAAACGCGGGCTCGGCTGAGGCAACCCGGCCCGCCGCGGACTCCACCGCGCGGCGGGTCTCGTCATCGATTTCGCCGAGGAACTTCACGGTCACGTGCAGATTCTCCGGCTCCACCCATTTCACATCCGCGCGCGAGTCGGCCAACTGCGCTTGGAGCGCGGCGAGCGCCTGCCTGATCTCTGGAGGGAGAGGAATGGCGAGAAACGCCCGCATGGGTCAGCGTAGCACGGCGAGCAAGAGCAGCGTGCCGGACGTATACACCGCGGCGCCAAGATCATCCATCATGATGCCCCATCCCGCCGGCAGACGGGCGAGTCGTTTCAGGGGCGGGGGCTTGAGGGTGTCGCACAGCCGGAAGGCCGCGAAGGCCAACACGAGCCGTGCCGGCGTCCATGATCCCGGCGTCAAGAGGAGGACCGCCGCCATCCCCCAGACTTCATCAAGCACCACGCTGGGAGGATCGTGCCGGCCAACCTGCTGTTCGGCCTGCGTGCAGATCCATGCGCAGACGGGAAGACTCATCCCCATGAGCGCCCACTGGGCCGGCGGCGGCAGGGAGTGGCCGAGCCACCCGATGCCCAGGCCGACGACGCTGCCCCACATGCCAGGCCACCCCGGCAGGCGGCCCGAGCCGAAGCCGGTGGCCAGCAGTTCAACCACCCTGCGTCTCATCTCCCAGCTTCTGCCGGATCCAGGCGGCCAAGCGTGCTGCGTGCTGGCTGCGGGGAGGCGACGCCTGCGGGGAGCGGCACGTCGGCAGTCCGAGCGCCTGCCTGCCGGCCAGGCAGGGGCACGGTGTCCCGAGCGCAGCGAGGGACGAGCGAGGACTGCCGCCGAGCGACCGGCCGCGCGCTGGGCACGCGCCGGGCGACGAATAAGGAGCCCGGTCTGCGCGGGGCGGCGAGATGGTGAGCCGCCCTCCGGAGCGATGCCGCGCACCGCAGGCGAGCCACCCCCGCAGCCAAGGAGTTCATCGGCCCCCACTGAGGACTGTCCGATGCCGCCAGAGGAACACCGCCCCGGAGACCACCGTCAGCCCCATCGTGATCCACAAGCAGATTTGAATCAACGCGTCCATGGCGCCCCCCGCAGCCGGGGCGATCGCCTCCGGCCCGACGAGCGCTTGAATGAGCAGCACCGCCAGAATCACCACGATGGTCAGCACCTGGGAGACCAGCTTCTGCTTGCCGGCCCGCTCCGCTGCGAGGACGACGTGGCGGCTCGCCGCCACGAGCCGCACGCCGGTGATGAGAAACTCCCGCAGGACGATGATGAGGACCATCCAGGCCGGAATCCACGCCAGCTGCACGAGCGCCAGGAACGTCCCGAGGATGAGGACCTTATCGGCGATGGGGTCGAGCAGCGCGCCCAAGGGGCTGGTCTGCCGCCACCGGCGGGCCAAGTAGCCGTCCAGCCAGTCGGTCATGCTCGCCAGCAGGAACAGCCCCAGCGCGACGGCTTTGGCCGGCCAGCCGGGGGCGAAGATGGCGGCCATGACCAGGAACGCCAGCGGGATGCGCAGGAGGGTCAGAAGGGTCGGGAACGTCATGTGGTTTGGTGTCAGACACTTTTCAAAGCGGGAAAAGTGTCTGACACCTTTGAGGTGGTGCCGACAAGGTCGTATTCGTAGCTGTCGGTGATCCGGACGGGGACCAAGGTGCCCGGCGTCAGCGGGCGGTCGCTCCGGACGTAGACGAGCCCATCCACCTCGGGGCAGTCGGCGGCGGTGCGGCCAAGGTACTGGGTCGGGTCATCCGCCGCCGGCCCTTCGTCAATGACCACGTCGCACGTGCGCCCCACCCACCGGGCGTTGACCGCGGCGGCGATCTCCTGCTGCTGCCGCATCAGGCGGTCGAACCGCCGCTGCGCGATCGCCGCCGGGACCTGATCCGGAAACCGGAAGGAGGCGCTGCCCTCCTCCGGCGAGTACCGGAACGCCCCCAGCCGCTCAAACTGCGCGTCCCGGAGAAACCCCAAGAGGGTCTCAAACGCGGCCTCGGTTTCGCCGGGGAAGCCGACGATCACCGAGGTGCGCAGCGTGATGCCGGCGACGGCGTCCCGCAGGGCGGCGATCGTCTGCCGCAGCTGCGCCTGGGTCAGGCCGCGATTCATGCGGGCGAGCACCGCGTCATCGGCGTGCTCAATCGCCATGTCGAGGTACTTGCACACGCGCGGCTCATCACGGATCGTCTCGATGAGCGGCTGCGAGACGCCGCGCGGATGGCAGTAGAGCAGCCGGATCCAGCGCACGCCGGAGAGCTTGGCCAGCGCCGCCAGCAGCTCCGCGATGCGGGGGCTGCCGTAGCGATCCACCCCGTAGTCGGAGGTGTCCTGCCCGACGACGATCAGCTCCGACACCCCGCGTTCCTCGACGAGCTGGCGCGCTTCCTCGACGACCGCCTCGATCGGCCGGCTGCTCAGCGGCCCTTTCATCCTTGGGATGACGCAGAAGCTGCAGCCCTTCAGGCACCCTTCCGAGATCTTCAGATAGGCGTAATGCGAGGGCGTCAGGGCCACGCGGTCCACGCGCGGCGCCTGGTGCGGCACGCGGGGACGCCGGCGCACCTGCCGCGGCCGCTCGCCCTGCAGGGCCGCCCGCGCGACGGCCTCGATGTCGCCGAAGCCGTCGACGCCGACGAACCCGTCCACCTCGGGCAGCTCCCTGATGAGGCGATCCTTGAAGCGCTGCACGAGGCAGCCCGCCACGATGACCGACCTGACGCGGCCCTGCTGCTTCAGCGCCACCGCCTTCAGGACCGCGTCGATCGACTCCTGGATCGCGTCCTCGACGAAGGCGCAGGTGTTGATGATGAGCGTGTCGGAGGACTCCCGGGTGTCCACCACCTGGAACCCGGCCTGCGTGAGCCGGCCGAGGTAGAGCTCGGAGTCCACGAGGGTCCGGGGGCAGCCCAGGCTAATGAGGCTGACGGTCGGCATCACCGCTGGTTGGACAGCGGCTTGACACCTTGGCGGGTGATGAGGACGCGGCCGCCATGGGCCACGAGGAAGGGGCTGATGGGTTGCCCGTTCAGCGTCAATTCCACCTGCGTGGGCTTGGAGATGATGACTTCAAACTGTTTGCTCGCGACCCAGCGCTCATTCGACCCGCGCTGCAGCCGCTGCTGGGTGAGCAGCTTGCCGTCCGCCCGGACTTTGACCCAGGTGGTCCGCGTCGCGGTGACCACGAGCTCCAGCGAGGGGGCGTTGGCCAACGGCACCGCCGGCGTGGCCGGCACGCTCATCGAGTCGTTCACGAGGCTGACGCTCGCCAGCTTCGGCGCCGCGGGCGCAGGCGATTCGGCGCGCGGCGTGCTGGCGGCCTGGGCCGATGCGGCGTTCTGCGGCTCAGCGGACGGCGCCTTCTTCGCGGCCGCGGCCAGCTTGGCCTTGGCCGCCGGTTTGCCTGCCTGCCTGGCAGGCAGGCCCGCTGGCGCTTTCGCGACCGTGGTCTTCGGAGGCAGGGGGTTGGCGAGGAGCAGCCCCACGATCGCGACGCCGACGGCGGCCGCGGCTCCCACGCGTCGCGGCACGTGGAAGGACGGCCAGCGGATGGTCGGCCAGCGGATAGTCGGCCACCGGAACTGGAACATCGGCGCGGACGGAGGCGGCAGCGGCTCTTGCTGGGGCTTGGCCTGCGGCCAGACGAGCTGGGTGACGAGCCGTTCCGCATCCAAGCGGAGGAACCGGGCGTAGGTCGACAGGAAGCCTTTGACATAGACCGGGCTCATCATGTCCTGAAGCCGATCGGCTTCCAACGACTCGAGCACCCATGGCTGAATCTTCGTCTGCTCGGCCACATCGGCGAGCGACAACTTCCGTTCAAGACGGACCGCCTGCAACTGCGCCCCCACGCTCATGTCCCGCTCTCCCCCCGTACCTCCCGTCCCACCAAGACCTCCCGCGGCCGGCTCCCCTGCGGAGGGCCGACCACCCCCTCCTGCTCCATCAAGTCCAGCATGCGCGCGGCGCGCCCGTAGCCCAAGCGCAGCCGCCGCTGCAATAAGGATGTCGAGGCCTGTCCGGTGTCCAGCACCAGGCGCTTGGCCATCTCATAGAGCTCATCCTTCTCCGCCGGCATCAGCGCCGATTCCGGCTGGCGCGCGCTCTCCAACAAGCCTTCATCATAGGCCGGGGCGCGCTGCTGCTTCAAGAAGCTCGTGACCCGCTCGATCTCGGCATCGGTGACGAACGCGCCCTGCGCCCGGATCGGCTTGGCGGTGCCCGGCCGCAGGAACAGCAGGTCGCCGCGGCCGAGCAGCTTGTCGGCGCCGTTCATGTCCAGGATCGTGCGCGAGTCCACCTTGGAGGCGACCTGGAACGCGAGGCGCGCCGGGAAGTTCGCCTTGATGACGCCGGTGATCACGTCCACCGAGGGCCGCTGGGTGGCGAGGATGATGTGGATGCCCACCGCGCGGGAGAGCTGCGCCAGGCGCGTGATCGCGTTCTCGACGTCCTGCGAGGCCACCATCATGAGGTCGGCCAGCTCATCGATCACGATGACCAAATACGGCAGGCGCTCTGGGCTCTGGGGTGTGGGCTCCGGGCCTTCCCCCTGAGCCTGAGCCCCGAGCCCTGAGCCCCGAGCCTGCTGGTTGTACTGATCGATGTTGCGCACGCCTGTCGAGGCGAGCAGCTGGTAGCGCCGCTCCATCTCCTCCACCGCCCAGTGCAGGGCCACCGAGGCCCGCTTCGCGTTCGTCACGACCGGCGCCACGAGATGCGGGATGTCGTTGAACAGCGCCAGCTCCACCATCTTGGGATCGACCATGAGGAACTTCACCTGGTCGGGGCTGGCGTGGGTGATGATGCCGATGAGGACGCTGTTCAGGCACACCGTCTTGCCCGAGCCGGTCGCACCGGCGATCAACAGATGCGGGCAGTCGCGCAGGTCGGTGACGATCGCCGCGCCGGAGACATCCTTGCCGATGGGCAGCACGAGCGGCGACGGGCATCCGGCGAACTCGTGCGCGGTGATGATCTCTTTGAGATAGACGATGGTCGTGGCGCTGTTGGGGACATCCACGCCGACGGTGCCCTTGCCGGGGATCGGGGCCACGACATGGCAGCTGGCCGCCTTCATCACGAGGGCCAGGTCGTCGGCCAGCGAGACGATTTTCGTCAGCTTCACGCCGGGCGCCGGGGTCAGCTCATACCGGGTGACCGCCGGGCCGCGGTCGATGTTGACGACGCTCGCCTCGATCCCGAACTCTCGCAGCGTCTCCTCGAGGATCCGGGCGTTCTGTTGGAGGTTCTCGGCGACCTGCCGCTCAGCGATCGGCGGCGGGGTGGTCAGGAGATCGAGCGGAGGCAACTGAAAGCCGCCAGGAGCCTGGCGGCGAGGCAGGGTGGGCAGGCTCTTGCGTTTCGGTTCCACCGTGGAGCGGATCCGGACCGGCGGCAGGAGGCCGGACAGGCGCTCTGGGCTCTGGGCTGTGGGCTCCGGGCCTTCCCCCGGAGCCCCGAGCCCCGAGCCCCGAGCCGGCTGGTCGTCGATCTCATCAGCCTCCGGCTCGCGGGTCCGCATGGCAGCCGGCGCCAGGGTCGACATCCGCGCGGCGTGGGCCCCGGCGGTGGCGGGCCTGCCGACATGGAACGCCAGCTCCATCAGCCGGTGCACCAGCTCGCCGCCAACCGCCCGCAGCGTCTGGCCGGAGACGACGAGCCAGGACAACACCCCCACGCACAGCGCGGCCAGCACCGTGCCCACGGTGCCGAGGTAGTACGTGCCGGAGCGCGCCAAGAGCAAGCCGGCGATCCCTCCCAGCGCGGTCTGCGCCGTCTCGGTCGTCCCGCACAGCGACAGGCCCGTGCCGACGCTGGCCAGCAACCCGACGGCGGCGATCGCCACGGAGGTGCTGTGCAGCTCCGGCAGCTCGCCGGCCCACACCCGCCAGGCCCATGCCAGGCACAGCGCCGAGACCAGCAGGGACGCCCACCCGAACCCGCCCCGCCCCGCGAAGCCGATCCAGACGCCGACGACGCCGCCGAGGTTGGCGGGCGGCTGATGGGGCGCGGAGCTCAGCCACGGGACGTCGGCCGGATGGTAGGTCAGCAGGCACGCGCCGACGAACAGGCCCGACGCGGCCAGCAGCAGGCTGACCGCGCGGGTCGCGACGGGGACGTTTCTCGTTTCTCCCTTTCCTTTCGCTGGAGGAAATCGCACGGTCCCCATTGCTCCGGTTGTTCTCGTCAGGGTTTGCTCTTCTCGCGGTGCTCGTGCCGTTCGTGCCGCGGGCGTCCCCGGTGCCGCTCTGGAGGCGCGGCCTGGGCATGCGCATCGTCGCCGGTGCTCAGCGCGCGCTTTTTCGAAAGGTTGACCCGTCCCTGCTCGTCGATCTCAATCACCTTCACCGGGAACTCATCGCCGAGCTTCACGACGTCCTCGACCTTGTTGACATAGGTGTCGGCCAGCTCGGAGATGTGCACCAGCCCCTCCTTGCCCGGCAGGATCTCGCAGAAGGCCCCGAAGTTCATGATCCGCTTGACCTTGCCCTGGTAGATCTTGCCGACCTCCACGTCCTCGGTCAGCGCCCGGATGATCTCGATCGCCCGGCCCGACTTCTCCGCGTCGGCCGAGGCGACCAGCACCGTCCCGTCATCCTCGACGTCGATCGTCGCGCCGGTCTCCTCGATGATCTTGCGGATGGTGCGCCCGCCGGAGCCGATCACGTCCCGGATCTTCTCGGGGTTGATCTTCAGCGTCGTGATCCGCGGCGCGTACATCGACAGCTGCGCTCGCGGCCGGTCGATGGCGCGCGCCATCAGGTCCAGCACCGCCAGGCGGGCCGGCTGCGCCTGGGCGACGATCTGCCGGATGAGGTCCACGGTCAGGCCCTCCGGCAGCTTCACATCCACCTGCAGCGCCGTGGCCCCGTGACGGGTGCCGGCGATCTTGAAATCCATGTCCCCGACGTGGTCCTCGAGGCCGGAGATGTCGGTGAGGATCACGACCCGCTCCCCCTCCTTGACCAACCCCATGGCGACCCCGCCGACCGCCGCCTTGATCGGCACCCCGGCGTCCATGAGCGACATCGCGCCGGCGCACACGGTGGCCATGCTGGAGGAGCCGTTTGATTCGAGGATGTCGGAGACGACGCGGATCGTATAGGGAAACTCGTCCTTGGAGGGGATCATCGGCGCCAGCGCGCGTTCGGCCAGCGCGCCGTGGCCGATCTCCCGCCGGCCCGGCCCGCGCAGCGGGCGGACTTCCCCCACGGAAAACGGGGGGAAGTTATAGTGCAGCATGAACCGCTTGTAGGACTCGCCCTCGAGGGCCTCGATGAGCTGCTCGTCGTCGCTGGTGCCCAGCGTCGTCACCGCGAGGCTCTGGGTCTCGCCCCGCGTGAAGAGCCCCGAGCCGTGCGTCCGCGGCAGGACGCTCACGTCGCACGCGATCTCGCGCAGCTCCGTCAGGCCGCGGCCGTCCGCGCGGCGCTTGCGCTCGAGGATGTACCGGCGGGTCTCGTCCCGCTCCACGACCTCGAAGGCCGCCGCCACCTGCTCGGCCGTGGTCGCGCCGTCCGCCGTCGCCTCTTGGGTGAGCGCCGCCAGCAGCCGCGCCACCGCCTCGTGCCGCTGGTCCTTCGTCTTGGGCTCGTTGATCCGATCCAGCTCCGCGGCGGCTCGCGAGCGGATGCGCTCGATCAGTTCGGGCTGCGGCTTCTGGACCTGGAGATTCGCGTTCTTGGGTTTGCCCGCCTTCGCCACGAGCTCCTGCTGCATCGCAATCGTCGTCTTGAGCTGCAGGTAGCCGAAGGCGATCGCGTCGACGAGCTGCTCGTCGGGCACCTCCTTCAGGCCAGCCTCCACCATCATGATGCCGCGCGGCGTGCCGGTGACCACGAGGTCCATGGGGCTCTCATCCAGTTGCCGGTAGGTGGGGTTGACGACACACGCGTGGTTGACCCAGCCGACGCGCACGGCCCCCAGCAGCTCAGGGAACGGGATCGACGACAGGCCCAGCGCGCAGGAGGCTCCGAGGACCGCCAGGACATCCGGGTCATATTCGCCGTCCGAGGAGAGCACGGCGGCCATGACCTGGATCTCATGGAGGAAGCCCTTGGCGAACAGCGGCCGGATCGGCCGGTCGATGAGGCGGCAGGTGAGGATTTCTTTTTCGGTGGGCCGCCCTTCCCGCTTGAAGAACCCGCCGGGGATCTTGCCCGCCGCGTAGGTCTTCTCGCGGTAGTCGCACGTCAGGGGGACGATGTCGACCCGGTCGGAGGGCGCCGCGCTCGCCACGGCCGTGACGAGGACGACCGTCCCGCCCTGCGTCACCACGACCGCGCCATCGGCCTGGCGGGCCAACGCGCCGGTTTCCAGGGAGAGGGTGGCACCGCCCAACTGCGTGGACACTCGATGGCTCATCCCACACCCTGGGCGTGGGCCGGGTCGACGAGGCCTGGGCGCTGGGACCGAACCGGCCCGGGGTCGCGGCGCCTGTCAGAAACTCGTGGGGGCGACCCGCCCCGCCGGTGGCGGGGCCGTCCAGGGTGTGGGATCATCCGAGCGAACGTCGCGGGGTCATTTGCGGAGGTTGAGCGCGTCGAGGACGGTCCGGTAGGCGTCTTCGTCGTACCGCTTGAGGTATTCCAACAGCCGGCGGCGTCGGCCGACCATCTTGAGCAGGCCCTGGCGGGAGTTGAAATCGCGCTTGTGGCTCTGGAAGTGCGCCGACAGGTGGTTGATCCGCTCCGTGAGGAGGACGATCTGCACCTGCGGCGAGCCGGTATCCGTCTGATGCAGGCGCAGCTTCTCGATCACCGGGGCGGACCCCGTCGGACTCATCTCGCGCTCTCACACTCCTCGTCTCAAAAGGGAAATCAGTATACTCTGAAAGACGTGAACCGTCAACCACCGGGCGCCTGTAAGCCGAGTTCTGTCCCCCCCGGGAGGGGTCGGGCACCTTGAGGTGCCTGACCCCGAGCCGGTGGGCGATGGTCATCCATCTCGCCCTGGCGTCGCCGCCAGGGTCCTGCGGCCTACCCTCCTGCCGTTCCGGTGTCAGGCACCTCGCTTCGCTCGGAGCCAGACACCGGACACTCGGGCGGGCAACCCGAAAGGCAAGTCGTTTGGCCTTGCTCCGCGCAGAGATTGCCGCGTTTCACCTCAGGCCGGCAGGGGTCGGGCACCTTGAGGTGCCTGACACCCTCTCCCGGCCGTCCTCGTCTCTGTGGCTCTAATCCGCCCGCGGCCGGGTCGGGTCTGACACCTTTAGGTGTCTGACCCCCAAACCGGCGGCGGGGTCCTGAGGTTATCAGGATGCGCTGCCCTGCGGAGCTCGGACTTTCCTCAGCCCCCGTCGGGGTCAGACACCTTGCGGTGTCAGACCCCTCCCGAGGACCGCGACCATCCGGCGCCCGGTGGTTGGCGGTTCACTTATCAAAGAAGCGTGTCGACGGCGTGGTTGGCCAGCCGGTCCGCCTGGCGGTTCTGCGTCCGGGGGATATGCTCCAGCCGGAACTGACGAAAGCCTTCCGCCAGATGGAGCGCCAGGTCATGAAAGAGCCGCAGGTGCGGGTCCCGCACCCGGTACTGCCCGTTGAGCTGGCGGACCAACAGCTCGCTGTCGGATTTCACCGTGATGGCGCTGCAGCCCGCGCGCAGCGCGTCCTGCAGCGCGTAGATGAGCGCGAGGTATTCGGCGACGTTATTGGTCGCGTGCCCCAGGTACTTGGAGAGCTGACGGACGGGCGTCGCGCCGCCGCCTGCCTGCCGGCCTCCGGCAGGCGCAGGCAGGTCATAGACCACGACCCCCACCCCGGCCGGGCCGGGGTTGCCGCGGCTGGCGCCATCGATGTAGGCTTCACAGCTTCGAGTGGGTTTCATCGAAGTACAGGATCCGGTTGCAGCTCTCGCAGGTGATGAGGTCCGCGTTCAGGTAGACCTCGTTCACCACCTGGGGCGGCAGCCGGCGGTGGCAGCCCCCGCAGGAGCTCTCGAGCAGCGGGACCAGCGCCAGCCCCTCGCGGATGGCCAGCACGCGCTCATACAGGGCGAGGGTCGGCGGAGGCACCTCCGGCGCAATGGCCCCGCGCTGCCGCTCCCGCTCGGCGATCTGCTCCGCGATCACCGCCAGCTCCCGCTCGATCCGCTCCCGCTCCTGCGCCAGTCGCTGCTGCTGCTGGCCCAACGCCTGCTGGCGCTGCTGCCGTTCGCGGGTCGCCTGCTCGATGGCGTCGAAGAGCTTCAGGATGTCTTCCTCGAGCAGCGAGTTGTCGGCCTTCAACGTCTCGATCTCGCGCAGCATGGCCGTGTACTCCTTGTTGGTCTTCACCTGGAAGAGCTGGCCTTGCAGCTTCTTCACCTGGGCTTCGCGGGTCGCCAGCTCCACTTCTTTCTCTTTCTGCGCAAGCTGCAGCGATGTCAGGCGGGCCTCGGCCGCGCGCACCTGGGCCTCCTGCTCGGCCACGTCGGCCGAGACCTGTTCCAGCTCCCTGGGCTTCTCCTGTTGGGCCCTGCGCAGCCGGAACAGCTCGCCATCGACGCCCTGCAGCCGCTTTAAGAGCTCAATCTGCTCCGCCATCCGTTCGCTCGCGTGGGCCGAGGAGGAATCGAACCTCCAGTCAAGTGGTTATGAGCCACCTGCTCTACCATTGAGCTATCGGCCCGTCGCGCCTATCGAAAAGCTTTGGGCGCTCTATAGGAGGGGCCACCCAGGTTTCCCCTCCCCTCGGTCGCTCGCCGTCCTCAAGCAATGGCCCGCTCCCCGGGCTCCCCTTCCTCAGGGATAGGACCTCCACCAGGCTACGGCCAGTCTCGTACGCCCCTACGGACAGTCGTAGAACGTGGGCGGTACAGGACTCGAACCTGTGACCTCATGCATGTGAGGCATGCGCTCTAACCGGCTGAGCTAACCGCCCGTCGCTCGCTATTGCAAGGAATATGGCTCGCTCCCCAGGAGGGGAAACCGATGGTTTCCCCTCCTGGCGCTCGCGGCTCCCATCATGCAATAGCCGCTCGCTGTTCTCCCCTTCCGCGTACGGGAAGGAACGTCAACAGGCTACGGACAGTCTAGACAACAAAAGTGTACAGTGGAGTCAAACCTTCACTGTACACTTTTGGCGTTCGACTTTCCACTTTTTGCTTAGACGGCGTGGCCTTTCTCCTGGGAGAAGGTCAGCTCGAGGAAATTGCGCAGCCGTCGGCTTCGGGTCGGATGCCGCAGCTTGCGCAGCGCCTTGGCCTCGATCTGCCGCACCCGCTCCCGGGTCACGTTGAACAGCTGCCCGACCTCTTCCAGCGTGCGGGGCGAGCCGTCCTGCAGCCCGAACCGCAGCATGAGGACCTGCCGCTCCCGGTCGGAGAGCGTGACGAGCACATCCCCGATCTGCTCTTTCAGCATGCTGTAGGCGGTCGCGTTCGCCGGCGAGATCGCCCGCTTGTCTTCGATGAAATCCCCGAAATGGGTGTCGCCGTCTTCCCCGATCGGGGTCTGCAGCGAAATGGGCTCCTGGGCGATCTTGAGGATGCCCCGCACCTTGTCCACCGGGATGCCCGTGGCGCGGGCCACCTCCTCCGGCGCAGGCTCCCGGCCGGTCTCCTGCACGATCGCCCGCGAGACCCTGATGAGCTTGTTGATCGTTTCGGTCATGTGGACCGGGATGCGGATCGTCCGCGCCTGGTCGGCGATCGACCGGGTGATGGCCTGGCGGATCCACCACGTCGCGTACGTGGAGAACTTGTAGCCCCGCTGGTACTCGAACTTCTCCACCGCCTTCATCAGGCCGATGTTGCCTTCCTGGATCAGATCGAGGAAGGACAGCCCGCGGTTGGTGTACTTCTTCGCGATGCTGACGACGAGCCGCAGGTTCGCCTCCACCAGCGCCTTCTTCGCCCTGGTGTAGTCAAGCTCCTTCACGGTGATGTCCCGGAGCGCCTGGCGCATCGACTCCACCGGCGAGCCGAGCAGCCGCAGCTGCTCCAGGCGCCGCGCGCGCAGCATGCGCAGCCGCGCGGCCAGCCCCTTGCGACGGCGGCTGCGCGTCAGCTGCGCCAGCTGCCGGTCCACCGTCTCGACCGTCCGGAGGTACCGCTCCGCCTGCGCCACGAGCCACTCGATCGCCTTGATGGTGAGGTGGTAGGCTTCGATCACCTTCCGGGCCTTCGCCCGGCTGCGCGCCTTGCGCAGGCGCTTGCGCAGGCCGATGAGCTGCTCCACGAGCTCCTCCCGTTTCAGGTTCGGGTCGTCCTTGGAGTAGTCTTCGGGGTTCAGCTCGCCCGCAATCAAGCGATCCGTCAGGCGCAGGATCTCGCGGCGGGCGATCGGCAGCCGCAGGACCGCCTCGCGGTACGCCAGCTCCGCCGCCTCGATCTTCTTGGCCAGGGCCAGCTCTTGCTCGCGGGTCAGCAGCGAGATCTGCCCCATCTGCCGCAGGTACATCTTGACGGGATCATCGAGCTGGCCGATTTCGACCGGCTCAGCCTCCTCCTCCCGCTGCTCTTTCTCCTCCCGCTCTTCCAACCGAGAGCTGGCCGGGGCCGGCTTTTCCACGATCTCGATGTTCTCCTTCCCTAACAGGGTCAGCAGCTCATCGATCTCCTCGGGAGAGGCCACGTCCTCGGGCAGGAGGTTGTTCAGCTCATCGTAGGTGAGCCGGCCCTTGTCCCGCCCCATGGTGATGACGTGGGCGAGCCGCTCCCGTATGGGTGTTCGCTTGGCCGTCTGCGCCATCCTGACCGCCTCCCTAGGCTCCTGCCGTTGACAATTCCTGCTGATAGACCGTCAACAACCGCTGCACTTCCTGGTCATGTCCGGCGTCCTGGGCGGCCCGAATCTGGTCGCGCAGGTTCGCCAGTTGCCGCCGGCGCGCCTGCGCGGCGAGGCGCCGCACGCCGTCGGCGAACGCCTCGGCTTTCGCGGGGATCGAGTGGGCCAGCTCCACCAACGCGCTCACCAGAGGCCCCTCCCCTTCACCGGACAGCCGCGAGACGACGTGCGCGGGGCTCACCGGCCGGCCGGACGCCGCCAGCTCGCAGACCACCGCCAGGATCCGGCGCAGGTGCGGATCGCCGACATCCTCCACCCGCACCGGCGGCTGCGCCTCGAGCAGGCGCGCGGGGTCATCCAAGACAAGCGCGACGAGCAGCCGCTCCAGCCCCTGCGCGACCGCCGGAGCCGACGCGGCCTTGGGCGCCGGCGCCTCGCCGAGCGAAGCGGAGCGCGGCTGAACCTTCGCGAGCTCCTCCGCCACGGCGGCCTCATCCAGCCGGAGCCGCTCCGCCAGCATCCGCACGTACTCGCGGCGCAGCATCGCGTCGGGGACCCTGGCGATCGTCGGCAGCACGAACTGCGCCGCGCTCACCTTGCCCTCCGTCGTGGCCGCCGGAAACCGACGCAGCGCCGCCTCGACCAGGGCCTCGAAGATCGTGAGGCTCCGCGACAGCAGTTGGTCGAATCGCTCCCGCCCATAGGTCCGCACGTACTCGTCCGGATCCACGCCCTGCGGCAGTTGGGCCACCCGCACCGCCAGGCCCGCTTCCACCAAGAGGTCGATGCCGCGCAACGTCGCCTGCTCGCCTGCCGCGTCGGCGTCAAACGCCAGCATGACGGTCTGCGCATAGCGCTTCAGCAGCTTCGCCTGCTCCGCCGTCAGCGCAGTCCCCAGCGGGGAGACGACATGCGCCACGCCTGCATCCGCCAGCACGACGCAGTCGAAATACCCTTCCACCACGACCGCCGCCTTGCGCTCGACCACGGCGTCGCGCGCCTGCGCCAACCCGTACAGATGGCGGCCCTTGCTGTACACCGCCGTCTCCGGGCTGTTGAGGTATTTCGGCTCCTGGCCCTCGAGGCTGCGCCCGCCGAAGCCGAGCACGCGGCGGCGGACATCCATGATCGGGAACATCAGCCGGTTGCGGAACCGGTCATACGCGCGCCGCGGGCCGCGGATGACCAGCCCCCCCGCCTCGAGCTGCTCGAGCGTCAACCCGGTGGTGCGGGCGGCGGAGAGCAGCTGATTCCATCCTGCCGGCGCCAGCCCCAACCGGAACGCCTGGCGGCTGTGCTCGGACACGCCCCGCGAGGCCAGATAGGCCCGCGCCGCTTTCCCACCCCGCGGGTCACTCAACCGCCGCTCGAAGTACTGGCACGCCTTCTCCTGCAGGGCCAGCAACGCCTCATGGGCGCCGTTGCCCGCCCCGCTGCCCGCGTCCGGGATGGCGATGCCGGTATGCTCAGCCAGCTGCCGCACCGCCTCGGGGAACGTCAGGCGGTCGTGCTGCATCAAGAAGCTGAAGACGTTGCCGCCCACCCCGCAGCCGAAGCAGTGGAAGACCTGCTTGTCCGTATTGACCATGAACGACGGGGTGCGCTCCTGATGGAACGGGCAGTTGGCCTTGAAGTGGCGTCCCGCCCGCTTCAAAGGAACGTAGCGGCCGATCAACTCCGCGATGTCGATGCGTGCCTGCACCTCGTCAATCACGTGCTCAGGGATCAAGGGCATTGAACGGCACTAGGGGGTCGCTGGGTTGACGGGCGGGATCAACAACGGCTTCCGCTCGAGCGCCCACGGGAACCACTGGGCGACGTGGTCCACACCGGTGCGCGAGATCTGGACCAACCGCCGGCCGAGCACGGAACGTTCCCGCACGCTAGCGGTGGCGTACGTGAACCCGCTCGTGGTCAACGCCAACACGAGAAACCCCGACCACCACAAGCCGCGGAGGCCCCCCAGGACCATCCCGATGCCTTGGATCGTCCAGTGGAGCCGCTCCCACTTCACCAGCCCCGCGACGCGCCTCAGGACGATGCGCAGCCCCATCAGCAAGATGAGAAAGACGCCCCAGAAGACGGCGGGCGCGAGCACATCCGGCGGGACGCGAATGAGCCAATTCCTCAGCCAGTCCAGCACGATGCTCCAGGCGTTCACCGTCAGCGCCGTCACCGCCACCGCCCCGACATCCGTCAGGATCTCGGCCACCAGCCCATGAGCGAACCCAGTGTAACATCCTCTGGCAACGACAATTACGATGATCAGATCGACCCAGTTTGGCCAGACGGCGACCGCAGGATGCTGCATAATATCGTCGCTTGAAGTATACCATACGCTTGACAAGAGCGTCAAGGTAGCGCTACCCGACAGCGCTACCACCAGGTGTCAGACACCTTTCAAAGCGGGAAAGGTGTCTGACACCTTCTTGGGGGAGTTAGCGGAGGGTGGCGCGGATCTTGATGATCTTGAGCTCTTCCATCATTTCATCGAGCCGCTGCAAGATCGTGTCCTGCTTGGCGAGAACCTCATCGAGTTTCTGCTGAATCGCGGGGTCGCTCCCCGTGGCCTTCGACTCTTGGGCGCCTGTCTTCGTCCGCGTCCCCTTGGTGGCGGCCACGCCGGACCCGCTCGAGCCGGCCACGCCAAGGAGCAGCGCCAGCGCGATCCCAACGACCCGCCACATTTAGGGATTCTCCACGGACGACGTCGAGGCCACCGCTTGGCGCGGGGGCGGCTCCTTGGCCAACGTCACGGTCAGGAAAATCAGCAGGTCCTGTTTGAGCGTAGGGTTCGAGCCGCCGCCGAATTTATGGCTGTTGGTGAAGAGCGCGCCGATCAAGGGCAGATCGCCCAGGAGCGGCACCTTGTTCTCCTGCGTCACGAGGATGTCCTTCACCAGTCCCCCGATCGCGATCGTTTGCCCATCCCGGATCCGCACCTGCGTGCTGACCGTCTGGGTGCTGAACCGCGGCAGCGACACCGACTCGCTGCCCCCGACGTTAAACGTCTGGTTGGACAGCGCCGAGATGATCTCCGGCTTCATATCCACGACGATCTCCTCGCTGGGGTTCACGTGCGGGGTCACCGTCAGCACCGTCCCGATTGATTTGGTCTGAAAGCCGCTCACGGTGGTCTTGCCGGTGGAGGGATCGACGGAGAAGTTGGGGACCGGGAACTCCTCGCCGATGTGGATCTTCGCCTGCTGGTTGTCCAGCACCGCCAGCGTCGGGTTCGAGACGATCTTGGTATCCGAGCGCTGCTTGAGCACGTTGAGCGTCATCCCCAGCTGCGAACCGGAGAGGGTCCCAATGCCGATGCTGCCCAGGGTCGACGTGGGGTTCGCTGTCAGGAGGCTGGTGGGTCCGGCGACCTGGTTCAGCGCTGGGCTGATGAAGTTATCCCCGAAGGTGCCCAGCGTACCCTCGTTCAAGAACGGGAAGGTCGACGGGAAGCTCGTCTGGGTCTGCGTGAGGGTGAAGGAGTCGGACCAACGAATCCCGAGGTTCTCGTCTTTCTCGAGCTTGGTCTCCACGATCTTGGTCTCGATCAGGACCTGGGGGGTGCGCTGATCGAGCCGGTCGACGACCTCCCGGATCTGGTACAGGGTGGTGGGCACGTCGGTGACGATGACGGTGTTGGTCCGCTCGTCGTACTTCACGCGCCCCCGGTCGGAGAGCATCTCCTGGATCACGTCCGGCACATCCTTGGCCTTCGCGTAGTCCAAGGGGAAGACCTCGGTGGCCAGCGCTTCCTCCTCGAGGGCGTCCAACGTCATCACCCGGATGATGGTGCCTTTCCGCTCATAGGTGAAGCCGTACGTCCGGAGGATGATGTCGAGCGCCTCCTCCCAGGGGACGTTCGTGAGCTTGATGGTCACCAGGCCCTCGACATCGCTGCCCGCGACGATGTCCACGCCGCTTTTAAGCGAGATGATCCGGAGCACCTGGCGGATCTCAGCGTCTTTGAAATCCATGCTGATGCGCCCCGTCGGAGACGGCGCGATGTCGGCCAGGCGAGCCGGCGCGGCCGCCGGTTCGGCCTCAGGGTCAGATGGGGGCCTCGTCATGGAGGTCTCCGCCTCCCCCTCATCGAGGGCGGGCTCGTCCGTCGCCGGCTCATCCGGAGCGGCTGCCTTCACGGCCTCCGAGACCCAGTCCTCCTCCTGTGCCGTCTCAGTCGGGGGGCTTGTCGCTGAGGGTTCCTCGTCCTGCGCCCACAGGAGCCCGGGCCCCTGCAACGCCCACACCATCCCCATCACCAGCAGCAGACGTGTCTTCACTGAGGCTCCCCTCCCATTGTGGCGCCCGAGGAACGCGGCGAGGCGCCGAACAGCTCAAACTCGAGCTGCAGCACCAGCGACTCCCCCCCGTTGACCAGCACCACGGCGTCCTGCCGAATCTCCCGCACCCGGTACGGACCCACCGGATCGCCCACCCGCACTTCGAGCTCATTGACCAGCGCAATGGAATCGCCCCCCGGATCCCAGAGGATGCCGTAGAGGACAGGTTTCGCGGACGGCTCTGTCACGACCGGACCGAGCCCTGGCGTGACCCGCTTGCCATCCCGTACCAACGCCGCAAACGGATCACGGCGTCCCGCCGCATGGTACCGGAAGGGTTCGGGGTCCTTGGGAGGCTGGGATTCCGCCGCCCCCCCCCACGAAGCCACCAGACTCCATGACACGAGACCGGCCATGACGCGAGTCGCCATCGTCATGACGAGCGCCTCCACCAAGGGGGAAGGCGCCGACTCACCGGCTTCTCTTCATCCGTCGCAAAATAGGTTTTGATCACGAGCTTGATCTGCAGCCGCTTGAGGCCGCGCGGGTCCGACGTGATCCGCAGGCTGTCCACTTCCATGGGCTCCTCGCTCGACTCCACGAGGCTCAGGAACATCCCGAGCTGATGGAAGCCGGCGACCGCGTCGATCTGCACCAAGACATCCTTGTAGACAACCGGCGTGGCGACATTCGGCTTGGCGGCGGGGGCGGGCTGGGGCAGCTGCTCCTCAGTCGGTCGCTGCGGGAAAATCGTCTCGATCTTCACGCCGGTCTGGCTCGCGAGATCCGAGAGCTGTTCGATGACCGCGGGCAGCTCCTTCTCCGACGGCAGCAGCTTGCGCAGCGACGACACCGTCTCGTCCAGCTGCTGATGCTGCTCCCGCAGCGCGGCCTCATTCGCGGTGGCGACCTCCAGCAGTCGGAGTTGCTGGCGGGCCGTGGCCACCTCCTGCCCCAACCGGCCGGCTTCCCGCATCATCGGCCCGACGATGTAGGCGACGTAGACCCACAGCACCAGCACCGCCAACGCCCCCCCCATCAGCACCGTGCGCTGCTCGCGAGCGCTCAACGACGACTTCATCCCACTCCCTGGCTGTCCCGCCACTGGGGGGGTCCAGCCCTCTGACTGATCCCACCCTCATCGCTGGACGGCTCCGCCTGCGGCGGAGCCCAGCCAGATGGGGTCATGGGGTGGCCGGCTCCGCCAGCGCGCAGGCCAGCGTGAACTGCACCAGCTCAAGCTCCTCCTGCTGGAACCGTTTGATGGACTCGATCTGGATGTCCTTGATGACTGCTGAGAAGTGCTCATCCGCCTTGAGATCTTGGACCAGACGGCCGATGTTCACCGTCTCGTTGCCGCCCTCGCCGATGGCGGAGCCGTAGATCAGCAGCCCCTTTTCCTTGTTCAGCACCAGCTCCGTATACCACACGCCGTCAGGGGTCACGTTCGAGAGGACGTTCAGGCGGCGCGACCAGCCGCCGGCGGCCCGGCCGAGGCGGTGAAACGCCGCCTCCTGCGCCCGCAGCCGCTGGACAAATTGCTGCAGTTGATCCACCGCCTGTTTCTTCGGCGTCAGCTCCTGGATTTGCACCGTCAGCTGCGCCAGCTGCTGCCGGCGGATGCTGACCGGCGCCCACACGGAGAGCGCCACACCCACCAGCAGCACCACCCCCACCCACATGAGCGGCGTGCGGTGGAACTGCTCGATCGGTGAGAGGACGTTCTTCCGCGCCGTTTCCGGCAGGAGGTTGATGTGCAACAAGGCCATGGTCACGTGGTCCGTAACGCCAGCCCGTAGGCCACGGCGAATTGGGCGGGGAGGCCCTCGGCCGGCGCCCAGGGGGTGATGGGCTGGGCCAGATGGGGCTTCAGCGCCTCAAGGAATGTGGCCCCCTGCCCCAGCCCGCCGCTGATCAGCACGTTGTCAGGCGGTTGGCCGAACCGGTTTTCAAAATAATCGAACGACAGCTCCAATTCGGAGGCGAGCGCCTCCGTCGAAACCTTCATCGCCGCGGCGATCTCCGGCGTCGCGGCCCCGCCGAGCAGCGCCTGGGCGACAGCCGCGGGATCCGCGCCCACCTGTTCGGCGACATGGCGGACGAGCTTGTCCGCGCCCCACGGGATGTCGCGCACCAGGTAGGGGATCTCCCCGCGAACGATCACCAGGTTGGTGAGGGACGCTCCCACATTCATCATGGCGCACGTTCCCTCGAGCTTCCGGCCGTTCTCTTTTTTGGCGAGCAGGCTGTTGGCGAGGGCGAGCGCGTCGACATCGATGAGGGCGACCTCCAACCCGGCCCGGCGGACCCAATCGATCCGCCGCTCGATGAGATCCTTCTTGCACGCGACGATCAGCACCCACGCCTTGGTGCCCTCGGCCGGCCCCAGCACCGCCCCGTCGATCACGACCTCTTGCACTTTGAACGGGAGGTAGCGTTGGGCCTCAAACGGCAGGGCCTGCTTGATCTCCGCCGGCTTCATCGCCGGCATCTCGATGATCCGCATGATGACCCACTGACCGCTCACGGCGATGTTCACGGTTTTCACCGGCAGCCGAAGACCCGCGATGGCAGTTTTTACCGCGTCCGAGGCGTCGGTCTCCTGACCCGACGGCGCGGGCGCGATCTGCTGGCCGATGATCGGCCGACGGCCTGATCCTTTGCGGGTGCCGAGCGCCAGGGCTTTCACCGAGGCGGAGCCGATGTCCAACCCCACGGTGAGCGTTACCTCTTGGGGCTTGACCGTCGTGAGGCGCTTGAGGAGCCCGGCCAGCGGCCTGACCGAGTGGGGTGATGGTGCGGCAGCCATGCTTATCGTTGCGGGCTGAAGACGAACGCACGGAGAGACGGCGCCCTCACGCGCACTTGAGCGCCGCCCCTCCGCATTCCGTGAACCCACCCTGCGTTACCCACAGGTGCTGGGTGTTTGGTCGATGGACGATTCGCCAGCTCTGAATTGCGCCTGCGTGCCTGTCCCGGTGCAGTGGCTGATCAGCCCGGTCTCATTCGCGAAGAACGTCCGCGTCCCCGTCGTGTTCAGCGTCTGGGGCACCGCGAGGATCTCGTACGTGGTGCAGTCCGGCTCCGCGCACGCGCCGGCCCCACCGGGGTCATAGGTATAGCTGTACCCCTGCACCAGCCCCGTGGCCGCCGTCGCCCCACCCGCCATGGTGTTGTTAAACGACGGCGGGCCGAAGTCCGGGGTGGGGGTCGTGTACATGTCAGCCTGCCAGGCATCCGGGTAGCCGTTCTGCACGGAGCGGTACATCTCCAGGGAGGAGACGAGGGCGCGGAGGTTTCCGACCGCGGAGGACTCGTTGGCGGTGGTCCGTCCGCGCAGGACGTTGGGGATCGCGATCGCCGCCAGCAGGGCGATGATCGCGACGACGATCATGATTTCAACGAGCGTAAAGCCGCGTTCCATCTGTCGTCTCATGCGTGCATCCTCCTCACGACAATGGACAATAAAGCCAGCCGTTCCTGTGGTCGGCCGGGCCGCCGACCCCTCCCCTGCCCGTCACCTCCTTTGTCCTGCGGGCCCGGTTCCTGATGAACAGACAAATAAAAACGCCATTGCCGCGTGGACAATGGCTCGACACGTTCGTGCTTCCAGCGGCAACCCAGCCACCCGAGTGGAACGTCCGTCCTCTGCGTACGGTTTGCGCAGCCGCTCAGCCGGGATGCTGACGACTGGCCCGCACGCGTCGGCGCCTTGCCCGACTCCCACATCGGGTCTGTAGCTTTCCGACCCCGCCTTTCGGCGGGTGTGGCTTTCTCGTGGACTCAATTGTCACTGCAACTATGCCACAGCCCGCGAGGTTCGTCAAGCGTTTTCAGCCGCACCAGGTGTCAGACACCTTTCAAAGCGGGAAAGGTGTCTGACACCTGTTAGCGGCTGACCAGGGTGGAGAACTTGAAGATCGGCAAGAACAGCGCCACCACGATGCCGCCGATCAGCACCCCCAGGATGGCAATCACCAGGGGCTCGATGAGGCTGGTCAGGGCGGTCACAGCCACGTCGACCTCGTTCTCGTAGAAATCCGCGATCTTCGCGAGCATCTTCTCCAGCTCGCCGGTCTTCTCGCCAACGGCGATCATCCGGGTCACCATCCCCGGGAACACCTTGCTGTGGGCCAGCGGGTCGGCGATGTTCTCCCCTTCCTTGATGCTGGCGCGCGCCGCCATCACCGCCTGCTCGACCACCTTGTTCCCCGCCGTCTTCGCCACGATCTCCAACGAGCTCAGGATGGGCACCCCGGATTTCACCAGCGTCGCGAGCGTGCGCGAGAAGCGGGCGATGACGACTTTCTGCATCAGCTTGCCGAGGACCGGCACCTGGAGCGTGAGGCGGTCGAACCCCATCCGACCCGCGGCGGTCCGGAGGTAGACGCGAAAGGCCACGATGAGCCCGATGATGGCGACGGCCTCGAGGACGAGGTAGCGCCCGAGGAACTCGCTCAGGGTCAGCAGGAACTGCGTGGGGGCGGGCAGGCCGCCGCCCAGGGCCGAGAAGATCTCCTTGAACTTCGGCACGATGACCACGAGGAGGAATGTCGTGATCCCGAAGGCGAGCACGGAGACGAACGCAGGGTAGAACAAGCTCGCCTTGACCTTATGCTGGAGGGTGGAGACCTTCTCGAGATAGGTGGCCACGCGGTCCAGGATCTCATCGAGCCGGCCGGACGACTCGCCGGCCCGGATCATGTTCATGAAGAAGTCCGAGAACACCCGCGGGTGCTTGGCGACGGCTTCCGAGAGGCTCGAGCCGGCCTCGATGTCGTCCCGCATCTTGCGGAGGATGCGCCGGAAGGTGCGGTCCTCAATCTGGTCCGCGAGCACCTCCAGCGCCGGCGCGATGGAGATGCCGCTGTCCACCATGGTGGCCAGCTGCCGGGAGAAGATGACGAGCTGTTCGGCTTTGACGCTGCCCTGCCCGGGCTTTAAGAGCGAGACCTTGCGGGGGGAGCGCTCCTCGATGGCCAGCACAATGAACTCCTGTTTCCAGAGCTGCTCGACGAGCGAGTTTCTGGAATCCGTCTCCAGGGCGCCGGTGTGCGTCTTGCCGGCCTTATCTTTCACGACATACGTATAGAGGGGCATGCGCTACTCCTCGCTGGTGACCGCGATCACTTCTTCAAGCGTCGTGAGGCCTTTCTGCGCCTTCCGGAGCCCGTCTTCGCGCAACGGCACCATCCCGAGCCCCTTGACCGCGTAGTCCTTGATCTCCCAGGAGGGGGCGCGGGTCACAATCAGCTCCCGGACGCGCTCATCGACCTGGAACACCTCGATGATGCCCATCCGCCCGCGGTAGCCGGTCTGGCTGCAGAAGCGGCAGCCCGCGGCTTTAAAGTAGGTGCTGGTGGCATCACGTGGCAACTTGAGCTGCTGGATCAGCGTGTCGGTCGGCGTGAACGGCTCGCGGCACTTCTGGCACAGCTTGCGGACGAGCCGCTGCGCCTCGATCAGGTTGACGCTGGACGCGACGAGGAACGGCTCCACCCCCATATCGACGAGCCGGGTGACGGCGGAGGGCGCGTCGTTGGTATGCAGCGTGGAGAGCACCAGCTGCCCCGTAAGGCTGGCCTTCATCGCGATGTCCGCGGTCTCAAAATCCCGGATCTCGCCGATCATGACGACGTCGGGGCTTTGGCGCAGGATCGCCCGCAGCCCGCCCGCAAACGTCAGGCCGACCTCGGCGTTGACCTGGACCTGGGTGATCCCCTCGACCTGGTACTCGACCGGGTCCTCCACGGTGATGATGTTCCGGGTGGACTGGTTCAGCTCGCTCAGGACGGAATAGAGCGTCGTGGACTTCCCGGAGCCCGTCGGCCCGGTGACGAGGATCATGCCGTGCGGCCGCTTGACGGCCGCCTTGAACTGCTCAATCGACTCCGGCAGGAACCCCAAGTGGTCGAGCCCGAGGGACAGGTTCGACTTGTCCAGCAACCGCATGACGACCTTGCCCCCTTGGGTGAGCGGGAGGACCGAGACCCGAAAATCCACCTCGCGTTCCTCTAAGCGGGCTTTGAACCGGCCGTCCTGAGGCAGCCGCCACTCCGTGATGTCCAGCCCGGACATGATCTTCAGCCGCGTGAGGACCGGGTTCTGGACCGCCTTGGGCAGGCGGTGCACTTCCATCAGCCGCCCGTCGATCCGGTAGCGGACCCGGAGGGTGGTGCGCGTCGGCTCGAGGTGGATATCGGACGCGTGGTGGCGCATCGCTTCGATCGTCATGAGGTTGATCACCTTGACCACGGGCGCCTCGCCTTCGCCCGTCTCGCTCAACATGAGGGCGACCGCCGTGTTCAGCTCATCGGCGTCCCCGCCCTCCGCCGGCGCGTCCATCGCCTCGTCCGTCAAGACGGTGCTGGCGTACACCTGCTCGATCGCCCGTTGGATTTCGACCGGGGTGGCCAGGACCGGGTCGATGGCCGTTTGGGTCAACGCCTTGAGGTCATCGATCGCAAAGATGTTCCGGGGATCGCTCATGGCCACCACCAGCCGTTCGCCGAACTTCGTCAAGGCCAGGAGGCTGTACCGCCGCGCCATGCGCTCAGGCACCGTCCGCGCGACCGCCGGGTCAAGGCGGTACTTCGCCAGCGAGATCATGGGCAGGCCAAGTTCGCGGGACAGCAGCTCCGTCAGCTGCGCGTCGGTGACGACCCCCCGTTCGACCAACAGCTTCGCAAACTCCTTCCCGCCCTTGGCCGCCTCTCCCAAGAGCTCCTCCACCTGCCCCTTCGTGGCGAGCTTCTGGGAGATCAACACGTCGGCAATGCGCTGCTTGAAGCCGCTCATCCGACTACCTGCAGTGTGTCCCCGATAGCCCGCCGGATCCTGCCGCTGCGCATCCCCCGGCGGGCCAACGCGAAGCCTGCTGGCTGCGGGTCCTGGCCAGGCCTCCGCGCGCCGCTCAGCGAATTTTGCTGCGCTATGACCCAGCCACGGCTCGCAACATTCGGAATTCGCGGCTCGCGGAGCGCCTGGCCACCCGCAGCCAGCGAGTGGGTCGGTCGGATCGTCGCCGTCATGTCCCGACAACCTCGCCGATTGTGGTCCGGAAGACTTCATCGAGGGTCGTCAGCTGCGCGACCACCTTGGCCAACCCGTGCTCCCGGAGGGTCTTCATCCCCTGCTTCCGCGCCGCCGCCTGGAGATCGCGCTCCGGCGCCCGGCGCAGGATCAGATCCCGGACCTCCGGGGTCAGCATCAGCACCTCCGCGATGACCTCCCGGCCCGCGTACCCGGAGTTGAAGCACGCCCGGCATCCGACCCCCTTGGCCAGCTCGACGTCCTCTGGCAGTCCCAGCTTGGCCGCCAGGCCTTTGGGCGGGCGATAGGCCTCCCGGCACGTGAAGCAGATCCGGCGCACGAGCCGCTGCCCCACCGCCACCATGAGGCAGGAGTTGATGAGGAACGGCTCGGTGCCCATGTTGACGAGGCGCACCACCGATCCGGCGGCGCTGTTCGTGTGGAGCGTGCTCAGGACGAGGTGGCCGGTGAGGGCCGATTTGATCGCCATGTCGGCGGTCTCGCCGTCACGGATCTCGCCGACCATGATGACGTCCGGGTCCTGCCGCAGAATCGAGCGCAGCGCCCGGGCGAAGGTCAGGCCGATGTCGGCTCGCACGTTGACCTGGTTGATGCCTTCCAGCTCGAACTCGACGGGGTCTTCCACCGTCACGAGGTTTTTCTCCGGCGACTCGATCAGTTTCAGCAGCGAATAGAGCGTCGTGGTCTTTCCGGACCCGGTCGGCCCCGTCGAGAGGATCATCCCGTGGGGACGCCGCGCGCAGGCCTTCAGCTTCTCCAAGTCGCCCGGATCAAACCCGAGGGAATCGATGTTCAGCTTGATCTCGCCCTTGTCGAGAATCCGCAGGCAGACGTTGCCGCCGAAGGTGGACGGCAGAATGGAGACCCGGAAATCGATCGCGCGCCCGTCCACCCGGAAGTTGAAGTGGCCGTCCTGGGGCAGCCGCCGCTCGGCGATGTCCAGATCGGAGATGACCTTGATGCGCGAGACGATCGCCGCATGGAGATGCTTGGGCGGGGCCTGCCCCTCCTGGAGGACGCCGTCCACTCGGTAGCGCACCCGCACGGTTTTCTCCCGCGGCTCGATCAGGATATCCGACGCGTGCACATGGACCGCCTTGGCGAGGAGGGCATCGGTGAACTTGACGACGGGGGCCTCCTGCGTCTGCCGCAACAGCCGTTCGGGCTCCGACTCATCGTCCTCCCGCTTGCCCTCCGGGACGACCTCCAGCGACTCGGATTCGGCCTTGCGGACCATCTCCTTCAGGGTCTCCTCCACCCCGACCCCATAGTAGAGGTCGATGGCATCCCGGAGATCCTTGGAGGTGGCCAGGAGCGGATTCACCGACAGGCCCGTCATGGAGGCCAGCGTATCGAGCGCGAAGATGTTCAGGGGATCCGCCATGGCCACGGTGAGGGTCTGGCCGATGCACGCGACGGGCACCACCTCGTACTGGAGGGCCAGCTCGCGGGAGATGAGCCCCTTGAGGTTCGGATCCAGCTTCATCCGGGAGAGGCTGACGGGGGGAATCCCGAGCCCCTGGCTGACCGCAGACAAGAGGTCCTCCTCGCTGACCAGGCCCCGCTCCACCAGGAGCTTCTGCAGACTGCCCCCTTGGCGCTGCTGGATCTGCAGCAGCTCATCCAGCTGCTCCTGCAGGATGAGGTGCCTCGAGAGCAGCGCCTGGACGATCCGTTCCTTGAGGCTCGCCATCGCTCATGCCGACGGTTGGTTGTTCGTCGGCTTCTTGTAGTACTTGTCGATCGCCTTCAGGATGTCGGACGGCGTGCTGACAAACGCCTGTACGACGCATTTCGTGATGAGCTCGATCTGCTCGATCGCCTTGACGTTGGACGGGTCGGCCATCGCGAGCGTCAGGGCGTTGCCGATCCGATCAATCGGGATCAGGCAGTACTGCCGGGCGACGTCCTCCGAGACCACAGAGGTCAGGCCGGTGTCGATCTCATAGTTGTCCAGCGGCAGGTAGGGGAAGCCGTACTGGGCCGTCAGGGCCAGCGCGACCTCCTCTTCCGTCGTAAACCCCAGCTTGATGAGGACCTGGCCGATGAGGCCGCCGTGCTGCTGCTGGTGGGCCAGGGCTTGCTCCAGCTCCTTGCGCGTGATGACCCCGCGTTCCAGCAGCACCTCACCGAGCCGTTTGGTGATCAGCCGTCTGGCCATAACGCCTACATCCCCTACCGGTTGATGAGCCGCATCAGATCGTCCGGGTCGCTGGAGCGGGACAGGGCCGCATCCAGGTTGATGACCCGGTTGGTGTAGAGCTCAAACAGGGTCTGGTTCATGGTGCGCATCCCTTCCTTCTGCCCGGTCTGGATGACCGAGTAGATCTGGTGGATCTTCTGCTCCCGGACCAGCGAGCGGACCGCGTGGTTGACGAGCAACAGCTCCGTCGCCAGGATCCGTCCGCGCCCGCCCTCTTTCGGGATGAGCTGCTGGGAGATGACCGCCAACAGCTCCAGCGAGAGCTGGCTCCGGACCTGGTTCTGCTGGTTGGCCGGGAAGACATCCACGATCCGGTTGATCGTCTGCATCGCGTCGGACGTATGGAGCGTCGCCAGGACGAGGTGCCCGGTCTCGGCCACGATCAGGGCGGTCTCGATCGTCTCCAGATCCCGCATCTCGCCGATGAGGATGACGTCGGGGTCCTGCCGGAGGACGTGCTTCAGGCCCTGCGCAAACGACTGGGTGTCGCTGCCGACCTCCCGCTGATCGACGATGGAGCGCTTGCTCGTGTGGGTATACTCGATCGGGTCCTCGATCGTCACGATGTGCAAATCGTGATTCGTATTCAGGTAGTCCACCATGGCGGCGAGGGTGGTCGTTTTGCCGGAGCCCGTCGCTCCGGTAACCAGGACGAGGCCCTTCGGCTTGTGGCAGAGCTCCGTCAGGAGCTGCACCGGCAGGCCGAGCTCGGCGAAGTTCATGATCCGAAAGGGCAGCATGCGGATGGCGACGCCGAGATACCCCTGCTGCACGAAGTAGTTGGCCCGGAAGCGCGCCAAGCCCTCAACGGAGAACGCGAAATCAAGCTCCTTCCATCGCACAAAGCGGTCCACTTTCTCCGGCGAGATCAGGCTGTAGGCCAGTTCCTTGACGTCCTTGCCGGCGAGCGGCGGGTGGTCGGTCGCCACCAGCCGGTCGTCCAGCCGCAGGTGGGGCGGTTGGTTCGCGCTCAAGTGCAGGTCGGTGGCCCCCTGCTCCACCATGAGCCGCAACAGCGCGTCCATTGTCGGTTTCGTCGCGACCGCCATGCCGATGCGCTCCCGGTTACCCCTTGCGCCGCCGTCCGCCCCGTGGCCGCGCCATGAGGGCGTCCAGGATCCGTTGCTCGAACTGCTCCGGGGTCGTGATGCCCTCCCCGGTGAGGTTCAACCGCCTGAGCACGTTGACCATCGCCGCGAGGATGTCCGTGCGCGAGAGCTTGATGCCGGAGGAAAATTGGGCGTCTTTGCCGAGCTGATCCAGGTAGTCGACCTGCTCGCGGTTGAGGGAGGCGATGACCCGGTGGGACGGCCGATTGTTGCCGGACGGGTTGTCTCGAGTGGGCAGAGCCATCTGCGTCCTCGGTACTCGCAAACACAAAGACGGCCCGTGTGAAGGCCGTCTCGCCCCGCATCCGCTACGGTAGCCCAGCCATCGCCGGGGTCATGTTCGAGAGGGGTCTGACACCGAAGGTGTCCGACCCCGACCTCTGCTGCCCCCGGGACCTGAAGCTTTGCGTCCCCCGTTTACCCGGGGGTTGCCTTTGTCACACGGCAGCGCGTCTCAATTGTCAACGGACGGAAACTGTTGAAACTATACCATACGCCGCACAGACGCATCAAATCCACTTTGCCTGAATGCGCCTTTGTCCCCTTGGCCGCGGTCGCGATTGTCCCTTGTGGCGTTGTGCCCTTTTCACCCCGCCCGTAAGGGCGGGATTCACCCCGCGCGGCGCAGGCTGGCCAACAGGCCCATGGCCACCCACAAGGTCACCATGGACGAGCCCCCAGAGCTCACAAACGGCAACGGAACCCCGACCACCGGCAACAGCCCCATGACCATCCCCATGTTGACAAACGCCTGATAGGCGATCCACGCAAAGATCCCCGTGGCGAACAGCCGCCCCTGGGGCTCCGACGTGTCGAGGGCCAGCCTGAGGACCGCGACCAGCAAGGTGCCGAACAGCGCCACCATCACCAGGCACCCGACGAAGCCCCACTCTTCGCCGATCACCGAAAAGATGAAGTCGGAATGGCGCTCGGGCAGGAAGCTGAGCTGGTTCTGGGTCCCGGCGAACCAGCCCCGGCCCCAGAAGCGCCCTGATCCGATCGCGATGGTGGATTGGATGATGGTGTAGCCGGCGCCGAGGGGGTCCGCGTGCGGATTGACGAAGGCCAGGAGCCGGTCCCGTTGGTAGTCCTTCAGGACATGCCACCCGAGCGGGATGAGCCCTAGCACGCCACCCCCCAGGCTGATGAGGGCCCGACGGGAAATCCCCGCGACCCACACCATCCCGAGCCAGATCGCCCCGAGGACTGTGGCCGACCCCAGATCCGGCTGGAGGAAAATCAACAGCGCCGGCGGACCGGCAATGAGGCACGAGCCGCCCAGGACCCGGAGGGACAGCGGCGTCGCCTGGCCAGAGAGGTAGTGGGCCAAGAGCCACGTCGTCGTCAGCTTGGCCAATTCCGAGGGCTGGATGCTCAGGCCGAAGATCGACAGCCACCGGGTGGCGCCCAGCCGCATGGCGCCGGCGACGGGCACCATCGCCAGGGCCAGCATGCTGCACCCGTACGCAGCCCAGGCCAGCTCGGTCCACCGGCGAGCGTTCGTCCTTGCCACCGCCCAACAGGTCCCCAGGCCGATCGCGATCCACACCCCGTGCCGAACGGCCAGGACCGGGTTGAGGGTCGAGGCGGCGCTGGCCATGACCAGGCCACTGGCCAGCGAGAGCCCTGCCGCGCCGATGAGCAGCCCGTTCAACCGGCGATCATACCGCCAGGTGGGCATCAGAGGGTCTCCGGCGCGGTCACATATTCGCAGATGGCCTTGGCGATCTCGGCCGGCAGGGCGCCGCCCGAGCCGCCGTGCTCCGCCACGACCGCCAAGGCGGCACGCGGGCGGTCCACTGGACAGAAGCCGATAAACCAGCCGTGGGGAGGTTCCTCGTCTCCGGTTTGGGCCGTGCCGGTCTTGCCCGCGATGGACACGCGCGGGCTGGCCGCGCGAATGCCGGTCCCGTGAGGATGGCGCACCACCTCTCGCATCCCGCGGCGCACCACCTCCAGCGTGTCGGCCGCCCACTCGATCCGGCGGCGAGGCGCCGGATGGCTGACCGCGTGCTCACCGACCACGCTGACCACCCAGGGCTCGACCAGCGTTCCGCCATTGGCGAACGCTGCGGCAAGAATCGCCGCCTGCAACGGGGTCACGAGGATCTCGCCCTGTCCGATCGCCAGCAGCCCCACCTCGCCTTGGGTCAACCGGCGTCTTGGCAAATGCCCCGCTCGCTCCTCCACGGCCAGGGGCCAGCCGGTCCGATGGGACACCCCCACCCGCTCCATGGCCGCCAGCAGCCTCGCCGATCCGAGGCGGCGCCCGACCTGAATGAAGTACACATTGCAGGACTGCATCAGCGCCTCGGTCAACGTCATCGGCCCGTGGCCGTCACGGTTCCAGCAGTGAAACGTCCGGTCGCCGATGGTCACCGCGCCGGGACAGACGACCGTGGTGGATGGCGTGACGAGCCGGTGCTCCAGCGCGGCGGCCGCGGTCACCAGCTTCATGATCGAGCCTGGCTGGTACACCCCCATCGTCGCCCGATTCAGGAGGGGTGCGCGCGTATCGGCCAACAGCCGCCTGACCGAGGCGGTCTCCATCGAGGAAAAGGCCTCAGGGGGAAATGCGGGCACGCTGACCATGGCGAGCACTTCGCCGCTGTCGGGGTCGAGGACCACGCCGGCGCCCGGCTGGTCCCCGAACGCCTGCTCGATCAGCGACTGCAAGGAGCCGTCGACCGTGAGGGCGATCTGCGCCCCGGGCTCAGGGAGGCGACGTCCCACGACCCGAACCTGCCGGGCCCGATTGTTCACCTCCACCATCACCCCGCCCGGCCGCCCGCGCAACATGTGATCCAGTGAACGCTCCAGCCCCATCCGGCCGACCAGCGGCGTCTGCCGCACCCCGTAGGCCTTCAGCACCGGCAGCTCCTCCGGCGTCGGCTCGCTCAGATAGCCCAAGAGGTGCGCGGCGGTCTGTCCCATGGGGTATCGCCGAACCGTCTCCGGCTTGACGAGGACCCCCGGCAGGCGCCACCGGGCCTCCTCAAGACGCAGCGCCGTCTCCTTCGGCACCCGCGAGACGACCGTGGCGGGCAAAAACGCCAGGCTGCGTGCTTGCCGGAACGTGTCTCGCAACTGCTCAGGAGACCGGCGCACATAGGAGCTCAGGGTCGTGAACACGGCGGCGAAATCTTCCACATCCTGCGGGACCACCGTGAGCCGGAAGATGGTCTGACTGCCCGCCAGCACGCGTCCCCGGCGATCCGTCACCAGCCCTCGCGGCGCCTGATCCGGCACCAGGCGCAGCCGGTTCTGCTCGGCCAACTGCCGGTAGCGGCCCCCCTGGATGAGCTGCAGGTGGATGAGACGGACCACGAGCAGGCTGATCGCCACCGCGAGCAGCGTCCCAAGGCGCACCACGCGCTCAGCCATGCGCGACGGATGTGCGGATGACCCACAAGGTCACGCCGGTCAACCCGACATGGACCACCGCCAATCCCGCCACCGGGACCGACCAGGCCTCGTCGATCCAGAGCGTCACCACCATGAGCGTGACCATCAACAGCCCGGTGAGGGTCATCTGGACCCTGGGCTCGTTGATGTCCCACTGGGATCCGAGCTGCCGGATCGCCCAGCCGGCGAGCAGATAGCCGATGACGAACAGCCACATCGTCCGAACCGCCCAGAGCATCGTCGACAGCCCCGCGCACGCGCCGAACCACACCGCGTGCCGCGGCGAGCGTCCGGACGCGAGCGCTAGCCCGACGAGGGTCAGGTTTGGCACCCACCATGGCGAGGGGATCAACTGCGCGGCGATGACATGGGCCCCCAGGCAGGCCCCCAGGACGCCGACGGCCGCAGGGATCGAGGAAACCGGCTCTAGCGTTCCTGAGGTCGGAGACAGAGGACCTCCTCCGCACGGCTGAGCTTCGCGGATGGCGTCACCATCGCCCAGGCGAACCCGGCCTGCGCATCCCGCATCACCTGCGTGATGGTGCCCAAGAGCAGGCCCTTGGGAAACGGCCCGCCCAACCCTGCGGTCACGACGGCATCTCCGGGCTGCAGATCGGCGGCCACATCCAGGTAGACCAGTCGGCACTGGCCGCGCCCCTGCCCGACCAGCAGCCCCATTTCACGCGAGCGCTCCACCACCGCAGCGACCCGGCTGTCCGGATCGGTCAACAAGACCGCCAGCGCGGTCGTCGGCTGGACGTCAACGACCCGGCCGATCACGCCGGAGGCATCCACCACCACGCTGTCAGGCGCGACGTGGTGCGCGCGGCCGCGGTCCAGCAACACCGTCTGCTGGGTGGGCAGCGTGGAGCGGCCGATGACTGACGCCACGAGGCCTGGCCCGGGAGCCTGCCCGGCCAGCGCCTGGGCCTGCTGCGCCTGGCGCAGCGCTTCGCGCAGCTGGGCCACTTCAAGCTGGCGCTGCAGAAGCTGCGCGCGCAACGCCGCGTTATCCTGCGTCAAGGCGGGCAGGCGCGGGAGGGTGGCCAGGATCCTTACGCCATGCCGTGTCGCGGTGAACGGAAAGCGCAGGATCGTCAAGAGGGCGCTTCGGAGGGGGTGGTGCAGGAGGAGCCCGGCGCCAAGCAGGAGCGCGCCGACGAGCAGACCGTGGCGTAAGGGGACGTGAACCCCGCCCCACGGCCTACCCGCCCCGGCCCACCGGCGCGGGCCAGGGATCCCGCCCTTCGACGAACAGGCGGGATGGTCTCCGGGAAGAACGCGTCGAGCCAATACCTCTTCCTCCCTGCCCTCACCGGTGGGGCTTCCGTGGGGCGGGGTGAACGGAACGCACGCCGGCGGGGGGCTTCCCCCCACTTAGAATTCGGGGCGCGTGGAGACGGCGATCCTCGTCCGGAGATACCGGATGTCGTCCAGCCCCTTCCCGACTCCCAAGACGACGGCGGTCATGGGGTTTTCCGCGATGTGGACGGGAAGGCCGGTCTCTTCAGCCAACAGCTTGTCGAGCCCGCGCAGGAGGGAGCCGCCGCCGGCCAAGACAACCCCGCGATCGATGAGGTCGGCGGAGAGCTCCGGCGGGGTCCGCTCGAGCGTCAGGCGAGCCGACTCGACAATGGCCCGGATCGGCTCGGACAGCGCCTCGCGCACCTCTTCCGAGGTGATCGTCACCGTCTTGGGGAGCCCGGTGACGAGGTCGCGGCCCCGGACCTCCATCGTCAGCTCCTCATCCAGCGGATACGCCGAGCCGATGCGGATCTTGATCTCCTCGGCGGTGCGCTCCCCGATCATGAGGTTGTAGGCCTTGCGGAGGTGCTCGATGATCGCCTGGTCCATCTCATCGCCCGCGATCCGGATCGAGCGCGACACCACGATGCCGTCGAGCGAGATGACCGCCATCTCGGTCGTGCCGCCGCCGATGTCGACGATCATGTTCCCGCCGGGCTCATGGATCGGCAGGCCGACCCCGATCGCGGCGGCCTTCGGCTCCTCCACGAGGAAGACCTCGCGCGCCCCGGCGCGAAGCGCGGAGTCGCGGACGGCCCGCTTCTCGACTTCGGTGATCCCGGAGGGGATGGCGATGATGACGAGCGGTTTGTTGAGCTTGCGGGGCTGGGCCTTCTTGATGAAGTAGCGGAGCATCTCCTCGGTGACCTCGAAATCGGCGATGACGCCGTCTTTCATCGGCCGGATCGCGGAGATGTTCCCCGGGGTGCGGCCGATCATGCGCTTCGCCTCCTCCCCCACGGCCAGGGGGCGCGAGGACCCGCGCGGCACCGCGACGACCGAGGGCTCGCAGAGGACGATCCCGCGGCCCTTGACGAACACCAGGCTGTTGGCCGTCCCGAGGTCGATGGCGATGTCGTTCGAGAAGAACCCCAGGAGGGTATTCAGCGACGTCCGAAGAGACTCGGCGAGTCGTCTGAGCAGGGGGGTCATCCCACAACCGGGGCGTGGGCCGGTTCGAACGTGTCAGGCACCCGCGACCGAACCGGCCCGGGGTCGCAGCGCCTCTCGTGCAAGCTTGTGGGCGACCCGCCCCGCCTGCGGCGGGGCCGCCCAGATTGTGGGGTCATGCGGGTTGGCTCATCCTAGCAAAGGCCCCCTAGGCTTGTCAACGCTTTTCCCCGTCGCCCAGCCGTCGGAGCTCGTCGAAGAACGACGGGAACGACTTCGTCACGCACTCCGCGCCGGTCACGGTCGTGGTCCCCTCGGCCATCAGCCCGGCCACCGCCAAACTCATGGCGGTGCGGTGATCGCCTGCGCTGTCCACCCGGGCACCGACCAGCCGCCCGCCGTCGATCTCCACCTGATCCGGCGGAATCACCCGGATGGCGGCCCCGAGCTTGGCAAGGCCCTGCACCAGCGAGCGGATCCGGTCGGTCTCTTTCACCCGCAATTCGCCCAGACCCCGCAGCCGGCTGCGGCCGGATGCGAGGGTGCATGCCACCATCAGCGCCGGCAGCTCATCGATAACCCCCGGCACCTCCTCCGGCTCCAGCATGATCCCCCGCAGCGCTGAGGCCTCCGCGGTCAGTGTTCCCCGCGGCTCCCAGGGATCGTCGGCCCCGGAGATCCGGACCGTCGCGCCCATCCGTCTGAGCACCTGTAACAGGCCAATCCGCGTCGGGTTGAGCCCCACGTCGGTCAGGGTTAGCTGCGAGCCAGGCACGCACAATGCGGCGATGACAAAGAAGGCGGCGCTCGAGAAGTCTCCCGGAATCACCAGCCGGCCCGGCGACCGCAAGGGCCCCGGTGTGACCGACCGTTCCGGACCCGCTTCGCGGATGGCGATCCCGAAGTGGCGCAGGATGCGTTCGGTGTGATCGCGCGTCGGCAGCGGCTCCACGACGGTCGTCTCCCCCTGCGCCGCCAACCCCGCCAAGAGCACCGCGGACTTCACCTGCGCGCTCGCCACCGGCAGCTCATAGCGGAGATGCCGCAGCGGGGACGAGCCCTGAATGGTCAGCGGGGGATACCACTCCCCGCCGGCGTTCACCCCTTCGAACCGGGCGCCCATCTGCGTCAATGGCTCGACAATGCGCCGCATGGGGCGGCGGCTCAGGGACGGCCCGGCGGCCAGCCGCGACCGGAACGCGCAGCCGGCCAACAGCCCTGTGGACAGCCGGAACGTCGTCCCGGATTCTCCGCAGCAGAGCTCCGTCGAGGGCGCCCGCAGGGCCTCCCGCCCGCGCCCGTGGATCGTCACCGTCCCGTCCCCCCGACGGACCGCGACCCCCAGCCCCTCCACCACCCCCAGGGTCCGCTGGCAGTCATCGGCGGACGGCCAGGGGATGATCTCGGTCGCCCCGTGCGCCAGCGCACCGGCCAGCACGGCTCGATGAGCGATCGCTTTATCCGGAGGAACCTGCAGGCTGACGCGAAACGGCGGCATCCGCTGCAGCGTGACGTCCATCGATGACTCCGCTCAGTGGTCCTGGCCTCGGGGAGCTGCCCGCGGAGCTCAGCAGCGTTTGCCCGGGAGCGGTCGAGGCGGGTGGCCGGGCTCCGCGAGCCGCGAATGCCGAATGTTGCGAGCCGTGGCTTGCGTCAGGCGCAGCAACATTCGCTGAGCGGCGCGCGGAGGCCTGGCCAGGACCCGCCTCCGCACCCGGGCAAACGCTGAATTCGCCCCCCGGCCACTCCCTTCGGCCAGGACCGCGTACGGGCTCTGACGGGGAGAACAAAAACGTCCCCGGTGTCGGGGACGTGAGGAACAGCGGCTGACGGAACCGGGATTACAACGCCTTCACGGTGTCCCCTTCCCGGATGTTGTCTTTCTGCGAGTCCGGGAGGATCGCCGCCGCGGAGAGCTCGTCATAGACCTTCTCGACCTTCACGGTGCCCAGCACCTGGTCGCCGCGGACGACCTGGAACTCTTGGCCCACCAGCAACCCGTGGTTCTTGCCGAGGTTCATGACGATGAAATCGTACTCGCGGTTGACCACCACGATCTGGCCGGTCGAAGGAATCCCTCTGGCGGCCGTCGGCAACAGCCCACCCCGCCCCTCTCTCGTGATCAGCACCTTGTCCAGCTCAACCGCCGGCTGGCCCGAGAGCTCCATCACCTTCGCTTCGAGCTGACCCTTCGCCTTCTCGAGGTCGGCGAGCTGCCGCTTGGCCTCATCGCGCTGCGCCGTCAGGTCGGTGAGCTTGGCGGTGGCCTCTTTGGCCTCGCTCTGAGCCGCCTCCATGTTCTTCGTGACCCGGGCGAGTTCCTGCTCGCGGTCTTCAATCGACCGCTGCAACTGCGCCTGGGCCTTCAAGGTCTTGCTGAGATCCTCTTTGGACTGGGCCAGCTCTCTCCGGACATGGCTGAGCTCCTGCTCAATCGTCACCTTCGCCTGCTGCGTTTCGTCCAGCCGGCCCTTCAGGTCTTCGTTCTCGGCCAGCGCCAGGTGCAACTCGCGCTCCTTCGCCAATCACTTGTCGCGTTCCTGCATCTGGAACACAATGGCCACCGCCGCGACCGCCATGGAGAGCGCCGCGAGCACTCCAAGCAATGGCAGCAGCATCTTCCCCGCCTGCGCGGCAGGCAGGCCCGCTGGCGCGTGTCGCATCATCCGTGGCTCCGGCGCGTGTGCGCTCTGCATGGACTCCTCGCCTCCTCCTCGGCTGCGTTGCAACCTCGTCGACCACTGCCTTCCAGCGACTTTAACACAGTTCCCTCGACCTGTCAACGGCAGGGGGTCAGACCCCTGTCAGAGCCGACAGCGTTCGAGCGCCCAGCGCTCGCTCAAGCCACTGCGCCAAGCCGGTCTCCTGCCGCGCATGAACGCGCGGGAGAAACGGCAGCGTCCCAAGCACCGACACGAACCGGCGCAGGATCGTCGGGTTGGTCCGCTCGGCCAGGCGGTCCACCGGCGTGGCGGCGGGTGGGCGGCTTACGTTGATGACGACCCCATGCAACGGCAGCCGGCGCGCGCGGATGGCCTCGATCGTCAGCAGCGTATGGTTCAGCGTCCCCAATCCCGGCCGCGCGACCACCAGGAGCGGTAGCCCAAGCCACGCGGCCAGATCCGCCACGGTCTGCCGTGGCGTGACGGGCACGAGCAGCCCCCCGATGCCTTCGACAATGACGTAGGCGTGCCGCGATCGCAAGATGTCACACGCGCGCACGAGCGGCGTCAACCGGATGCGACGGCCGACGCGCCTCGCGGCGGTCCAGGGGGCGAGCGGCTCGCGGAAGCAGACCGGGTTGATGAGCTCCGGGGGGTCCTCCACGCCGGCAGCCTCGGCTAACGCCAGGGCGTCTTCCGACACCCAGCGGCGGCCATGCCCCGGGGCGCGGATCCCACCGGTGGCCACCGGCTTCATCACGCCGACGTCAAGGCCGGCCTGCCGGCACCATCGCGCGATGGCGCACGCGACCAGCGTCTTGCCGACCCCGGTGTCGGTCCCGGTGACGAAGAGGCCGCCCAGGGGCCGCACACGACGCCTCATCCGCCAAGCGGCGCCAGCGGCGCACACGCGTCCCGCAGCCCCTGCACGAGGGCAGCGAGATGCGCCGGCGTGTGCGAGGCCGTGACGCTCAGCCGCAACCGCGCCGTGCCCCGGGGCACCGTTGGAGGACGGATTGCCGGCGCCAGCAGGCCACGGTCAAGCAGCTGCTGGGACACCGCCACGGCCTGCTTGGCCGAGCCGATCAGCACCGGGACGATGTGGGTGCGGGTCCGTGAGGCGGGGATGCGCGCCTGCTCCAACGCCTCATGGAGTTGCGTCACCCGTTCCGCGAGGCGCGCGCGCAGGCCGGGCGTATCCTGCAGGACGCGAAGGGCCGCGGCGGCGGCGGCGGCCACGGGGACCGCCAGCCCGGTGGTATAGATGAAGGGCTTGGCGCGGTTGCGCAGCCGATCGATGACCGCCGCGTCCGCCGCCACGAACCCGCCCTGGCAACCCAGCGCCTTGCCGAGCGCGCCCATATAGAGGAAGCGCTCGGGGGAGACGCCGGCGTCCTCCGGGCTTCCCCGCCCGCCCGCTCCGCGCACAAACGCCCCGTGCGCATCGTCGAGATAGAGCAGGGCCTCCTGTCGCTGCGCGACCTCCGCGAGCGCTGCGAGGGGTGCCACGTCGCCGTCCATGCTGAAGACGCCCTCCGTCACGAGCCAGCGCCTCCTGGCGGCGCGCAGGCGGGCCAGGACGCTCGCCGCATGATCCGCGTCGTTGTGCCGGAACACCCGCACCGTCGCCCGCGTAGCCCGGGCGGCCTCGAAGAGGCTGGCGTGCGCCATCCGGTCGAGGACGATGGCATCCTGAGGCGATGCCAAGCTGCCGATCGCGCCCAGATTGGCCAAGTAGCCGCTGGAGAACACGAGCGCCGCCTCAGCCCCGAACCAGGCGGCCAGCGACTCCTCCAGCCGGCGATGACAGGTGGTGGTGCCGGCCAACAGCCGCGAGGCGCGCGCGCCGACCCCGAAGGCCGCGGCCGCCTGGGCGGCAGCCTGCACCAACGCGGGGTGCTGCGACAGCCCGAGGTAATCGTTGGAGCACCAGCAGACGAGCCGCCGGCCTGCGACGGTGACCACGGCCCCCTCGACCGCCTCGAGGGTGGTCAGGGACCGGAACACCCCCTGCAGGCGCAGCGCCTGAAGGTCGTCCTCAAGCTCCGTGAGGAACTGCGTGTGTGCTGACAGGTGAGGAGAACGCGCGGGTGCTCGGTGACACGTTCGTTGACGAGGGCGGGTGGCCGGGCCCCGCCCCGCGATCGGCCTCGCTGCCTGGCCTGCGGGAGCTGGCCGCGTGGCTCAGCAGCGTTTGCCCGCCGAGAGCGGCTGCACAGGCAAACGCTGAATTCGCCCCGCGGCCACTCCCTCCGGCCAGGGCCGATGACCCTCGGGGAGGCGGGTGGCCAGGCGCTCCACGCGCCGCGAATGCCGAATGTTGCGAGCCACGCTGGTCAACAACGCGCTGACTCGGGACGAGGGTGTGCCTGCCTGCGCCGCGCCATGACGCCCGGTCGGACGGATCAGCGGCGCGGCGGGCGGGCGGGGCTTACCGCACGACCATCGGAAGGAATTCGGTCGAGCCGAAGACCCCGAGGAGCCCGCGGGCCTTCAACCACAGGCCCCGCTTGAGGTAGCCGAGGGCCGGGCCGATCACGTTGGCCGCCATCGTCGTCTCGTCTCCCAGGATGAACTTGTGGCTGGACCGCTTGCCATCGACGGTGATCCCGGTGAGCGTCATCGTGGTCGAGACCGGCTTCTTGGGATGCCGGGTATCCATGACCCCGCCGACCTCGACCTGATCGAGCCGGTCCACGACCCCCACGCGCTGCAGGAGCAGATCGTCGGCGTGCTCCATGCGCGTGAGGGTCAACAGCCCCTTCGTCTTCGCCAACAGCGCCTCGACCTCGGGGTCGGTCATGGCCTTGGCGCGCTCCACCGTGTAGCCGGGCAGATGCGCGATGTCTTCTCGGATGGTCGCCTTGTAGGCATCCCAGCTCGCGATGCCGACCCCCCACCAGATCTCCACCCGCTCCACTTCGATGAAGGATTGCGCCGCCAGAACCGCGGCGGCCGCCAGCACCCCCGGGGTCGCGCCGCAGCCGGTCAGCACCACGCTGCGCGCCTGTTTCACGAGCGCGTCCAGGGCGAACATGTGCGTGACGGCCGTGGTGCGCTTCAGGACATCGGCGAACACCAGCGAGGCGTTGGCCCGGGCAAACCGCTCGATCACCCCGGGGATGAACGCGTTCGGCAGGTTGGGCAGCGCCACCAGCACCGCATCCAGTTGATCCGCGAGGTCGATGATGGCGCCGATCGGATCGCCGCAATGCCTGGCCTCAACGGCGGTGGCCACGGCGATGCCACCGCCGAGTTCCTGCTCGCCTGCCTCTCGGTGCTGGCGGTAGCCCTCAACGAGGTCTCCGGCGATGCCGGCAATCGCCTCACCCTCCAGCCCCTCGGCGGCGGTCAGAAGGCCTCGGCTGTCGCAGATCGCGCTCAGGCGCAGCTCCCGCTTCATCCCGATGATCCGGGCTGCCGCCTTTCCCAGCCCGCCCGCGCCCAACACCGCCACCCGAATCGGACCTGCCACTGCACCCATCATGTCTCACCTCGCTCTAGGCTGAAGGCTCGAGGCAAGTGCCTTGAGCCTTGAGCGCTTTCCTAGCGGTCGAGCCATGTTTGCCGACATGAGCTGCGCTCAACGATCTTCGTCCCTAAGAGGGTTTTGACCGGGCGGTGCTGCTTGCCGGAAATGCTCTTGCCCAGGATCTCCGCCGCGAGCTCCCCCACCTGGCTCAGGGGCTGCCACACGGTCGTCAGCGGCACCTTCGCAAACGTCGCCACGGGGCTGTCGTCGAAGCCCACCACGGAGAGCTCCTCAGGCACGCGCACGCCCAGCTCGCTCGCCACTTCGATCGCCGCCACCGCCATCTCGTCGCTGGCGCAGAAGATCGCGGTCGGGCGATTGGGGTTGGTCAAGAGCCGCTTGGCCGGCTCACGCGCCGAGGAGCCGGTATAATCGCCCCGCTGGACGAAATGCGGCTTGACCTCCAGCCCCCGGGCCTTCATCGCCTTGAGATAGCCGTCCAGCCGCTCGATGCCGCAGGGCGTGCGCAAATGCCCCGTGATCGTCGCGATGTCCCGGTGGCCGAGCTTCGCCAGGTAGTCCACGACGTGTTCGGCGGCGGTCCGGTTGTCGACCGCCACGCAGCTCACCGGCAGCTCCTTGATGTAGTTCACCATGACCACGGCCGGCACGCCCTGGTCGAGCACCATATCGAGCTGCTCCTCATTCCCGTCGATGTCGGCGAACAGCACCCCATCCACGATGGGCAGGTCGATGAAGGAGCGACTGTCGGTGATGTGCAGCAGCAGGTTGAGTTTCAGCCGGTCCACGGCCGTTCCGATCCCCCGCAACAGCTCCGTCACGTGGAAGGAGTGGAACATGTCGGCGAACCGGGGGAAGATGACGCCAATCGTGTCATGCCGGCCAGACGCGAGCCGCTGGGCGCTCGGGTTCGGCCGGTACTTCAACCGCCGGATCGCTTCTGCGACCCGCCGCTGGTTCTCCGGCGAGACGGTCGGCACACGGTTGATGACCCGCGAGACGGTCGTCGTGGACACGCCAGCGGCCTTGGCCACCTGGGCGATATCAACTCTTCGCATCATGTGGGGTCTGACGGCGTGTGCAACAGCGCTAAAAGTCGGTGGCGGGTTCCTTCACGATCCGGGCTCCGGAGGGATGCAGGAGGTTCGCGGTGACGAAGATCAGCAGGTTGGATCGCTCCGCGGAATCGTCATCCTTGCGAAACAGCGGCCCGATGATCGGCAACGATCCCAGGAGGGGAACCTTGGTGACGGTCTTCGTCGTCGTGTCCTTCATGAGCCCGCCCAGCATAACCGTATCCCCGTCCTGGATCACGACGCTCGTCTCCAGCTGCCGGGCGGTGAAGCGCGGCAGCGACACCTCGCCGCCGAACGAATCATCGGTCTTCTTCTCGCTCACCTCCGGCTTCAGGGCGAGGGTGACCGTCCGCATGTCCTTCCCGACGCTGGGGGTCACGTGCAGCAGGATGCCGAGGTCCTTGGTCACGAACCCCTGCGGCACGTTCACGAAGCGCGTCTCGCGCGTGCCGGCGGAGGAGACGTCGTTGAAGTCCCCGTCGCTGTTCAGGTCCTCCCGCACGACCGAGGCCTCGTACCGCGTCGCGTAGACGAACTCGGTCACGACCTTGATGGTCGCGGTCTGGTTGTTCAGCGTCGTCACCCGCGGCGCGGAGAGCGTCTTGGTCTTCTGGTTCTGCGCCAGCGCATGGAGGACCGCGCTGTACTGGGTGCCGGTCAGGATCCCCTGGAACGTCAGGTTCAGGGCGTTGCCGGAGGTCTGGTTGGTGAAATCGGTGAAGTTGACCTTCGAGCCGCGCGCCAGCGTCGAGCCGGTCTGGGAGAGCTGCAGCCCGGCCCCCTGCGTGTCGTCCTTGCCTCGCTTCCTCGTCAGGCTCGCGTCGCCGGTCAACTGGGCGTCGAAGCCCCACTCCTTGGTGTCCGTAAACGTCACCTCGACGAACCGCGCCTCGATGAGCACCTGCGCCGGCACGATGTCAAGCTGGGTGAGCAGCTCCTCGATCTGCTGGAGGTAGTACGGCACGTGGGTCACGATCAGCGCGCCCGTGCGCTCATCCAGCATGATGGTGCTCTCGCCGACTTTCGGAATGACCTCCTCCACGATGTCTTTGAAGGTCCGCATCTCGCGGATGCCGGCCGGCTTCAGCGCCACGCTCTCGCGGGTCCCGCTGATCGGCTCGAAGGCCGCCACGAGGCCCGGCCCCTGGTTCAGGAAGAAGATGCGGGTTTCCATCGGTTCGGCCTCGATCTCATCCCGCGTGGCCACCCAGATTGCCTCCTCGTCCACGCGGAACAGCAATCCCTGGCCCCGGAGGAGGTGCTCCAGCGCGCGGCCCAGCGGCATCTCGACCAGATGGACGGTGACGGGCCGGCCCAGCTCCCGCGCCTTCTCGGACAGGATGATGTTCACGCCGGCGTGATCCGAGAGAAACGCGATCGCCGCGGCGAAGTCCACCTCCTGGAAATCAGCGGATACCAGCTGCCCCAACCGCTCCCGCAGCGAGCGCACCTCGTCAGTCGTGACCATGGCCTGCGCGGCGGGTTCCGGCGTGACCGGCTGAGGGGTCTCGACGGTCGGGCTGCCCGCCGCTGGGGCCGACGCCAGCCACAGCACCAGCATCCCCACAAAAATGGTGTCAGACACTTTTCCCGCTTTGAAAGGTGTCTGACACCTTTTTGTCATGTGGTCTGGCCGCGAGGCGCCAAGAGCCGGGCGGTGATGAAGATGAGGAGGTTCTTGCGCGTGCTGGATGCGGAGTGCTGGCGGAACAGCCCGCCCAAGACCGGCAGGTCACCCAGCACCGGGACCTTGGTGACGGTATCCGAGGTCGAATCCTTCATGAGGCCGCCCAGGACGACCGTCTGCTGGTCCTCAATGACCACCGTCGTCGTCAGCTGGCTCGAGGTGAACTCCGGCACCGTGACCCCGCCGCCCAGGCTGCGGAATTGGCTGAAGGAGCTCACCTCGGGCGCGAGGATCAGCGTGATGGTCTTCATATCTCGCCCCACGCTCGGCGTGACGTTGAGCAGGATGCCGATGTCGCGCTTCTGGAGATCCTGGGGGACGTTGGCGAATTCGGTTTCCCCCGCGTCGTCGAAGTCGCCGTCGCCGTTGATGTCGAACTGGATCAACGAGACCTCGTAGCGGGTCGGGTAGTTGAACTCATCCACCACCCGGATGGTCGCCGTCTGGTTGTTCAGCGCCGTCACCCGCGGGGCCGAGAGCGTCTTGCTCTTCTTCGTCTCCTCGAGGAAGTGCAGCACGGTTTCAAACTGCGTGCCGCTCAACACCCCTTGGAGCGTCAGGTTGAGCGCTTCGCTCTCCCGCGCCAGCGCCGGGAACTTGAAGCCGCCCCCGCTCGCGATCTGATGGCCGGGCCCGCGCGTGTCGTCCTTGCCCGTCTTCTTCGAGAGGACGGCGCTGCCGTTCAGGACGCTCTCGAGCGCCTGATGCTCCAGCTCGGTCGTCGTCAGCTCGACAAAGCGCGCTTCAATCAAGATCTGCACCGGCGTAATGTCGAGCTGGCTCAGCAGCCGCTCCACCTGCGCAAGGTTCTCGGCGGTGTTCGTCACGATGATGGCCCCGCTGCGCTCATCCACGATGAACTTGCTGTCCGGGGTCTTGGGGATGGACTGCTCGATGAGGCTCGTCAGCGGCTCCATCGTCATGGCGGGGTTCGGCTCGACGGCCGAGGTTTCCAGCGCGAAGGGGGTCAGCCCGTTGCGCAGGAAAAAGACGCGCGTCTCCAGCGGCTCGTTCGAGAACTCCTCCGGCGAGGCGATGAGGATCGCGTCGTCCGCCACGCGGTAGGCCAGCGACAGGGTCTTCGCCAGGTACTTGATGGCCTGCTCCAGCGGCAGCTGCGACACCTTCAGCGACACCCGCTGGGTCTTCAAGTCCAGCTGGGGTGAAGGGATGATGCTGACATTGGCGGCATCCCCGATGAACTCCAGCACGTCGCTGAGGGCGATGTCGTCGAACTCGAAGCTGATCGGCTCTCGGAGCTTGGCGGAAATCGCCGGGCTGTTGCCCCCGACCAGCGGCGCGCCGAGCGCCGGGACCCGCTTCGACTCCGGCAACAGCTGCGCCTTGAGCACCTCGTTCATCATCGCGCGTTCGTCCAAATCATTCCTGCGCTCGGCGCGCGAGCGCTCCTCCTCCAGCTGGGCCAGGCGCGCCTGCTCGATGAGCCGCTGCGCTTCGCGATTCTGCGGATCCTGCACCAAGAGCGCCGTGAGCAGCTTGATCGCCTGATCGAACTTGCGCTCCGCCAACGCGCCACGGGCGTACTTGAACACCGTCTCGAGCTCGATCCGCTTCTGCGTCAACAGGCCCTCCAGCTCGGGCACGATCGCCCCCCGCGTCGGCGGCGCCTCGACGCTGGCGCGCAGCCGGTCCTCGAACCGCTTCAGCTCCGCCCGGGTGATGAACCGCTCGGCCATTTTCACGAGCGGATGCTCGGGATGGATGAGCGCCATCTGCTGGAACAGCGCGGTCGCCTGCTCATAGTCGCCCTGTCGGAATCGATCCAGCGCTTTGTTGTACAGGGCCTTGAGCTGGCGCTCCCTGGCCAGCTCAAGCTGGCGCTGGGCCTCCTGCGCCTGCAGCTCCTGCTGCCGGAGTCTCTGGCGGCCGAGCTGGATCGCCAACCGTTCGGCTTCTCGGCGCTGGCGGGCCTCTTCTCGCGCTTGGGCTTCCCGCCGCTTCTCTTCCAGCTTGGCCTTGGCGGCCTCCAGCAGCTCCTGGGCGCGCGGGGTGAATTTCTGTTCGGTCGGAGACGCTTGGGTGGACAAGGCGGGATCCTCGGCTGCGCAGAGCATCGCCCCCGGGCTGAACCCCAGGCTCAGCGCCGCCGTCAGACACCCTCGGAGGAAGAGACGCGTTGGGTTACTCGCTTTGAGCCCCGGAAGGAGCGGCATTCGCGCCTCTGGCTTCCTGGGCGATCACCTGTTCAAACAACGCGACCGCCTGCTCGTAGCTGCCGGTTTCGAACGCTTGCATGGCGCGGTTAAACACCTGCTCGAGCTCAGCAGCCTGCGCCTTGCGCGACGCCTCCGTCTTAGCCGACAGCAGCTCCTCGCGCATCATGGCCAGTTTCGAGAGCTGCGGCGGGGGCGGATTCAGCCCTTGGGCCTGGCCGATCAGCTTCAGCGCGTCGTCAAATGCCCCGCGCTGCGCCAGCTCGGTGGCCCTCGCCGCCAGCTCCTCGGCCCGGCTGGCCTTGGCCTGCTCGGCCTGCTGTTCCCGCAGCCGCTTCTGTTGGTACTGCAGCTCGATCTCGCGCGAGAGCTGCAGCGCCAGTTGCCGCTCGCGCAAGACGCGGCGCTGCTCCTCCAGCTCGCGCTCTTTCTGCATCAGGGCCACCATCCGCTGCTGGAGCAATTGGATCTCATCGGAGATCTCCGGCGGAAGCTGAGGAATCGCCGCACCCAACCATGCCAGGGCCTTCGTATGGGTGCTGGGATGGGGGTTGTGGAAGACCTCCTCCAGCTGCGCCAGCGAGAGCTGCCTCTGGGTTTCGAGATCCCTCGCCTGAGCCAGCTTGGCGTCCAGCTCGTTCCCCAGCGCGTCCTTGCGAGACGCCAGCTGCGTCTGCTGCTGCACGAGCTTGGCATGCCGCTGCCCCACCTCGCCGAGGGCTTGCCGAACCTGATCGCTCTTGCGGGTCTCTTCGACCCGGCTCTTGTGCAGGATCTCCGCCATGGCGGAGCGCAGGCCCGCTTCCTTCAGGGTCAACCGGCGCTGCAACTCGGTCGCCTGCTGCTGCTGCAGTTTCGTGCTGAACTCGTCCCGCTCCCGGGCCAGGCGCGTATCCCGGTCGGTGATGAGCTGCGCGCGCTGGGCTTCGAGCTGGGCTTTCCGACGGGCGAGGGCGTCTTGGGTGGACTGCTGCAACGATTTCGCCAGGGTGGCGTCCACATCCAACCGTGACAGGCGTCCCACGATGCCTTGGGTTTCGAGCTCGACTTCCTGCGTCAGCTGCGTCAGCTCGCGCTCCCGTAGCTCGAGCTCCTTCTGGAGCGCCTCGTCCATGGCCTGCTGTTGGCGGGCGACAAACGCCTGAACCTGCCGGCTGAGATCGGCCTGCTGTTCCTGCTGGATCTGCTGGCGGGCCTGCGCCAGCTCGGTTTCCATCCGCGTCTCGAGCTCCTTGCGGAGCGTCTCGAGCCGCTGCTGCTGCGCCTTCTCGAGCAGGGCCAGCTGCGCGAGGAGCTGCTGCCGCTCTTGGAGGAGGAGCTCGATCTCGCCGTTGATCGCCGTCAATTTGCTGCGGGTGGCATCCTGATCGGCCCGCAACTGTTTCACGGCGTGCTCGATCGCGCCGCTGGCTTTCACGACCTGCAGCACCCGTCGCAGCGCCGGGGCGATGTCTTGGGCTTCCGGAGGGACGTTGGTGAGAAACGCGGGGAAGGACTCGGAGGGCCCACTGCTCAGGGCCGCGGTCTTGACGGCTTCCGCGGCGCCCACCGCAGAGGAGCTGCAGGTACTCACCAGGATGACCCTCACCAGCGCTGACACGCGGGGGAGTCGCCTGCCGTCTCGTTGTCCCATCTGCATGCTGGTGGGGTTGCTCCTTCTTTTTATGGGTTTGGTGGCCTGGCCACGGAGACGACAACTTCTTCGTTCGTCGATGAATCCAATAATACTACCCGGTTCTCCGCGATGTCAAGCACTTTAAATCCCGCAACTGCTTGTCCGACTTCAAGAAAATAGGTCTTGTGCGCGGCTGAATCTTCCACAATTGCCCGCTGGCGATTGCCCAGATTGATGCGCCCCTTGTACACGAATTTCGCCGCATCCGGCTGGCGGACCGCCGCGCCGCCTGCGCCGGGCTCACCACCGCTTGGGGGGCTGACCGCCCGCCGCGCGGGAGAAAACGGATTGGCGCGAATCACCGCGTCCACGGTCTCGGCCGACACTCTCGACACCGCGGGCAGCTCCTGCGTGATGGGGTAGTCGGACTCCACTTTCTTCCAGGGATCGGCCTTCACATCCGCCTGCCGGCTATGAAAGACGGACCGCTGCCACGACCACACGCCCAGCGTGAGCACAGCCAGCAGGATCGCTACCGCGATCGAGGGTCCGGCCGATGGCGTCATCGTGCAAACGGTGCCAGACACCTTTCCCGATGCGAGACGAGAGGTCGAAAGGTGTCTGACACCGTTTCACTCCTTGTTGGCCCGTCGCGAGGGGCGCCGTTTCATCGCGGCCGGTCCCGCCGGCGGGGCCTCGTCGGCGGATCCCGACACGGACGCGCCGGCCGGCACCAAGTAGCGCGCAGCCTGCAGTTCGATATCGAGGTGCGAGGACTCGGGCACGCTGGTGATGCGAACCGCCCGCATGTCGATCAAGGGCTGGCTGCGCTCCAGGCCCGCCAGGATCTTCATGAGGCTCGCCAGCGACGCCGTGAGCCGCACCCGCACCGGCAGCCGCAGGAGAAACGCCCCGCCTTCCTCCTGCGCGAGGACCGGCTCCGGATCTTCGACGCGCAGCGAGGGGAAGGACGCCACCTCTTGCTCGACGATCAGCGGCGCGAGATCCTCGATCAACGCGAGCTGGCCCAGCAACCGCGGGACGGTGTCCGAGGGCGGCAGGTCCTTGGGAAACCCGAGCTGCGCCGGCGCGGGAATGGTATGCGCGAGCGCCAACCGCTCCAGGGTCCGCTGCACCTCATGGAACCGCTCCTGAAAGTAGAGCTGCGGATCGGCCTGGGCCGCCTCGGCGATCGGGGCGGTCACCACCGCCTTCAGCCAGTGCTCGTAGCGCTGCCCCAACGCCGCCTGCCGGCGGGTCAGATGGTCCATCACTTCCTGATTCGGCGGGATGCCGCCGCTCAGCACGAGCTTTTTCAGCGCCGCGCGCTTGTCCTTCGTCTGGTGCTCGAGGCTCTCCAGGTTCAGCCGCCAGGCGACGACGCCGATCAGCGCCGCGCCGACCGTCATCCCGCTGATCACGGGCACCCAGGCCATGGGCCGGCCCCGCACCGTCACAGCCATCCCTGCCCTCTGCCTCCTGCCGCCTGCCTTCTGCTACTGTCCTGCCTCGCTGCGGATGGGCCGCTGGATCTGGACGCTGAACACGATGAGCTCGCGCTCCCCTTGCGTCGTCACGCTGGTCGACAGCGGCTTGACGCTCGTCATCCGCGCGACGGTCTTCAACCGGTCGAAAAACCGGGTGACGTCCTGAAAGGTGTTCGCGTGCCCTTCCAGCGTCCCGTCGATCAGCTCGTCGGTCTTCGACCAGCTCGCCGTCGTCAGCCACACGTCATCGGGCAAGGCGTCGGCCACATCCGCCAGCACCTTCGTGAGCACCGCACCCTGCAGCACAAACCGCTCCAATTGCACCGTGCGCTGTTCCAGGTGCTGCTGATGCTGGATGAGCGACCGCACCTCCGGCCGGAGCGATTGGTAGAGCTGCTCCCGCTGCTCAAGGAGCGTGAGGGTCCCCAGCCGGCGCTGGCGCACTTCCAGCATGCCGCTCAGGCCCAGCCCCACGGCGGCCAGCCCGAACAGCCCGCTGGCCACCGTCCCCACACGGTGCATCTGCCGCGCCTGCTCCTGCTGTTGGGAGCTGGTCAGCAGGTTGAGGGACAGGCGCGCCGCGCCCACGGCCTGCGCGGCAAGCCCCACGGCAGCGGCGAACCGCTCCGGGCGATCAAGCGAGCGCGCCATCGCGATCGCCTTGCCGACAGGCCACGGCTGCAGCGTCACCCCGATCTGGCTGAAGGTCTCCGCAAAGCGCGGCCAGGCTGCGGAAGCCCCCATGCCCCACACGCGATCCGGCAGCGCCGGACCGTGGCCGCGCAGGCCTTCCCACGACGTGACGAGCTCCGGCCCGAGCCCATCGGCCGCGGGGCTCGTGACCGGCACGACCTGGAGCAGGCCGGGGCCCCAGAGGATCCATTCCGCGCTCTGCTCATCCAACACCCGCAGCACCAGCACCGGGGCGGCGGGGCTTGGGGCGATGAGTCGAAGCGCGTTGAGCGTCCCCAGGGGGGTTAACGACACCGCCTGAACGGACAGCCCGGCTTGGCGGCACCAGGCGAGCCGCTCCTCCAGCAGGGACCGGCGCATCGCCGCCACCACCACCCCTGAAGAACGCTCAGGGCTGGGGGCTGGGGGCTGGGGGCTGAGACTTCTGCCCACCCGCCCAGCGCCCCGAGCCCCGAGCCCCGAGCGCCGCCCATCGTCAGCCCCTGCCCATTGGAAGTGCCAGGCGGCTTCGGTCAGCGGAAAGGGCAACAGCTGCTGCACCTCAAATTCGACAGCGAGGATGGCCCGGCGCGGGTTGGGCAACAGCGGCGTGGCACCGGCAAGGATCGCGGCGGTGCCGGGGATCCCCAGGACGACGGGGCTGGCGGGCGGCAGGCGGGACCGCAGGCGGGTCAAGGCGCCGACGATGGCCGAGGGCGTTGCGGCCTCGCAGGGCTCCTCGTAGGCGTCGGCCAGCCGCAGCCGAGGCTCCGAGCGCTCCACGACCGCGGCGCGGACCGCGCCGGGGGCGATCTCAAGCCCGACCCCCGCAGTTATTCGAGACGCCATACTTTGATGGGCGGGCCCTTGGGCCCGATGAAGATCGGCGGTTCGAGGCCGATGATCCACGTGCGCTCCGCCGGCGTGGGGTCTTCCTCATCCGGCTGGATGCCGGTCTCGCCGTTGACGTCCTTCGCCGCTTTGACCCGGAAGTAGTGGTTGCCCGGGGACAAGCCGGACGCGGATGCGGAGGTGTCAGCGCGCCACTCGGACCACTCGCCGGTATCGAAGGCGACCGAGAACAGGCAGCCGCCCTCGGGGCACATAAACCGGAAGGACGCGCTCGCGCTCGGCGTCAATCCCGCCGGCCCGGCGGTGATGATGGTCTCCGGCGCCAGCAGGGCCAGCTCGATGTCGTCGGCAACCGGCGCCGAGACGTTCCCCGCGCGATCGATGAACTTCACGAACACCGCCTGCCGCCCGCGGATCGGGTTGAGGCCCCACAACGAGCGCAGCGCGGCGAAGGGCTCTTCCGCGTATCCGGTGGCCTGCTGGTTGCTGATCTGCATCTGCCGCACGCCCGAGGTGGCGTCGGCCGCGCTCAACCCCAGCGTCACGAAGCGGCTCGTCGTCATCAACGCGCCCGCGTTGATCGTCACCGAGCCGCGCGGCGGGACGGTGTCGAGGCTCACCGTCCAGATGAACGGCGTCAGGGCGTTGCCGGCGAGATCCGCCGCGCGCAGCTCCAGGGTGTTCGTCCCTTCCTGCCACCCGCCTCCTGCTGAGGTCAGGGCGCCGGTGTCGGGGCTGAAGGCGACCGACGCTGTGCCGCCGTTGAGCACCAGCTCCACGCTGCCCCGCTCGATGCCGCTTAAGGCCTCCAGCAGGGTCGCGGTCACCGTCGGCTGCTTGTTGAAGAGCGAGGCGGCCTCGGGGGTGAACGAGGCGATCTGCGGCGGGACGGTATCCACCCACATCTCAAAGCTGATCGGCTTGCCGGCGTTGCCCAGCGTGTTGAGCGCCTTGACCGAGAAGGTATGGACGCCGTCGGCCAGCGCCTGGAGGGTGCTCGTGGCGACATCGAAGGACGTGCCGGTCGTGTCGACGACGCTGTCCGGCTCCGCGTCAATCGCGTAGCTATAGCCGGCGAGCTCCGGCCCGGTCGGCGGCGGCTGCCAGATGAAGATCGGATCGCGATCCCGCTGCCACAGCTTGGGCGTGATGGGCTGCCCCAGCGGCGCGGTCTTCGCGGTCAGAGAGACCAGATCCAAATGGGTCACCAGGGGAGTCGGCGCCGCCGCGGCGGCGCCGAGGAAGCCCGGGAGGATCCGGAATCGCGTGCCGACCAGCCGCGCGGCGCCGACCGCCTCCCCAACGGTGAACTGCTGCCGGAACTTGGAGGTCGACACGCCGCCGCCCTGGGTCGCGGAGGCGGACTCGACCTGCTTGTTCTTCCCCTTCCCGACCGCCGCCTCCGCGACTGGAAAGCCTGAGACAGGAGCCAGGAGACAGGAGACGAGTGACCAGAACAAAAACCGCGGAAAAATGGTACCGGGTCTCATTTTTCTATCGCCCTCGAAGGAAAAATGGGACCCGGTACCATTTTTCATCGGCGCTCCACCACTGTGAGGATCCGCTGGGTCGCCACCGCGCGGTCCATCACCACCGCCTGCCCGAGGCTTTGGAGATGAAACAGCTCGGACCGCGTCGTCAACAGGTGCGCGAGGCGTTGAAACATCCCCAGGGTCGTCTCCTCATCTGCGCCGAGGATCTCACCGAGCAGCAGATCGCCGATCCCCCGCGCCTGCTCGTCCTGATCCCCGTAGGGGCGGCCGGCGATGATCCGCGCCACCTTGGCTTCGGTCATCCCGGGCAGGGCCAGCAGGACTTCGAAGGGGGCGGTATTGACGTTCACCGGCCCGACGCGGATCAGCCGCGGATCGAGCCGGACGTAGTCCAGATGGCAGATCCCGCTCAGCGTCGCGCAGGTCGCTTCCAACATCAGGGTGTTTGGCGGGGTGGCCGGCGTCGAGCCGGCTTCCGGCTCGCCCGCCTGGGGCCCGATCACGAGTTGCCCGAGCGCGATCCGCCCCTGCGCGTCCGTGGAGAGCGCCGGCGACCAGGCGGTGAAGGAGCCGTCGTCCAGCTTCCACCGGATGGCGAGCTGCTCTCCGGTCCGCCCGTACACGCTCAAGCGGTAGAAGCCTGCCGTGATCCCGTCCCACGCCCAGGCGCCGGTCACCGCCGGCTCGGCGGTGCTGTTGTGCTCGTACGCGCCGTCGGCTCGCTCCTGCCACGCGCCGTCGCCCGCGATGAGCCGCCCTTCGGCTTCCAGCCGAAGGCCCTCAACGGTGAACCGATCCACCACGTTGGCCAGATCTTCGGTCGCAAACGGCTTCCAGGCCGCGCCGCTTGACAGCCCCGCCAGCTCGCCGACCCCCTCCAGGGGACGGTTGCGCACCCTCACGTCTTGCAGCGCGTCGTGCGTGATCACGTCCAACCCAACCTGCTCCCGCGTGCCGTTGTTGTCGTTGGTCAGCCCCGGCGTGGCGAACGTCAGCGCCAGCGAGGGATACCATTGGTCATCGATGCCGTCGCCGTCCGAATCGCCGATCGTGCTGGGATCACCCTTTTCCAGGCTCTGGAAGGCGCTGGTCGGCAGGGTGGTCGGGTATTCCACCTCGTCCACCAGCCGCTCCTGGGCGCGCAGGACCAGGCGGGGCGCGCCCCCGCCGGGCACGGTGGTTTTCAGCCAGTCGTCCGTGACCGAGGGGCCGCCTTCCAGAAACTCCAGCTGCACCGCGCCCTCCTCAGGCAGCTCCCAGGCCTCCTGCGCGTCGATCCCGTTGCCGGCGATGCCTTCCTGCGTATCGCTGAGATCGACCGCCGCGACCAGCAACCCATGCGCCTTGATGCGCGCGCCTGAGGGCAAGCGGGCCCGCCGGCCGCCTGTCAGCTCCCCCTCGATCGTCCAACCGCCAACCTCGATGTCGCGGTCGCTGAGGTTGATCAGCTCCACGTACTCGGCGTCCGGCTGCAGCGACAGCACGATCTTCTGGAAATAGTATGTCCCGTCCGCGGCGGATTTGCCAATAGTCAACGTGACTTTTCCGTCTGAGCCGACCCGGAGGGTGCTGGGGTGGACTTGGCCGTGGACCAGCCGCTGCGTGCCGCTCTCCACCCGGACATCCCCGACCGTCTGCCCGGGGGCCGATCCGAACACCCACACGTAGTACCGGCCGGGCTTCAGGGCGGCGCTGGTCCAGGACCACCGCGCCTGGCCGACGCCGCTGTTGGTGCAGACGCCCTCGCCCAAGCAGGCCCAGCCGGACCCCTGGGAGTCGAACGCCGCGCTGGACGCGGGGAACTCCCTCGTCGGCTCGATCATGAGCTCGTTGAACCGCACCGCCTCGATCCCGCGCACGACGGTGCTGTCGCCGGCCTGGCCCTCCTCTGAGACGAGCTCCAACCCTCGGAACGCGCAGCGCGTGCCGGCCGGCTCGCGGTTGACCACCTCCACCGCGACCTCGCCGGCGAGCTCCATGAGTCCCAGCGATTGGCCGTCCCTGGCGGAGGGAACCAGCCGGCCCGCCACAACGAGGTCGCCGACTTTGACCCCTGGGACCCCGCGCGCCAAGACCCGGAAGGTGCCGCTGGGCGCGGAGAACGTCCACATGAGCGCCTCGCCGCCCGCCTCCTCGGTCTCATAATGGCTGGTCGGGTCGGCCGACCAGGTCCAGCTGCCGAGCGGCCCCTGGTTCGAGATGGCGTAGAGTTTGGAGGACTTCGTCACGCGGGAGATCTCCACATCCGCATCGGCGAAATCCGCCATGTTCACGGCCGCCTGCCAGGGATCCGCCACCCCGGCGTCGAGCAGGCTGGCCAGCAGCTCCTCTGCGGTGGCGGTATTGACGTTGACCCGGGTCCTGCCAGAGACGCCGACATTGAGATCCCAGCTATAGACGGTGGCCACCTGCGACAACTGGCGGATCTCCTCCCCGGTCAACCCGGCCACCGACGCGAGGCTCTCGAGGCTCTCCAGCAGCCGATCATCGCCCCGCAGGGCCAGGGGCTGATACTCATCCGGCTCGTCAATGGAGCCATCCGCGTCGTCGTCCGCGCCGGCCACGCCGGGCCGCTGATCGTCTCCGTACCGGGCCTGCTCGATCGCCTCGGCGACCTCGGCCGCCCGGCGGATGCCGGCTTGCTCCAACAGGGTCGTGAGGTTGATCGCGCCCAGGCCCGTCCCCGAGGGATGCGCCTGGGCGGCGTTCAGGTTGACCTTGCCGCACTCATCGGTGATGATGACCGCGTAGCGGCCGACCGCGGCGTCATCGGCATCGGCCACGGGCCACCACCGGGACTCCGGCGTGCCCTCCCCGTCCACATCCGCCTCGCGGCCCTTGAAATCCTCGGCCCAGGGCTCGGACAGCTCGTCCACGCGGGAGCTCAGCCGATCCTCATCCAGCAGCGCCCGGGCGTGGCTGACGCCGCTCTCGGCCAAGTACCGCGCCTGGGTCGCGGAGACGAACTGCCGGGTCGCCTGGGTCTCCAGGTGCAAGGAGAACGCGAACGCCACCCCCATGATGCCGATCACCGTCAGCAGGCTCACGACGATGAGCAGCGCAATGCCCCGCCGGTCAAAGGGTGTCAGACACCTTTCCCGCTTTGAAAGGTGTCTGACACCTTTTAGGCGGTTAGCTGGTGGGGACATAGATGACCGTTTCGAACCGTTCGGGGCGTTCCCGCCCAATCGTCACGACGACGTGCACCGCTCTCGGGAGCGTCCCTTCCTCGCCGGCGGCGAGGCCGTCCCAGGATTCGCGCCATTCGACGCCGTTGAAATACGAGACGTTGAACTGGGAGACGTCCCGCCCGCAGATCTCCTGGGCGCCCGTGGAGAACTCGCCGTCGGCCGGCTCATCGTCATGGCACCAGAGGTCCCCGTCGGCATCCACCCAGTAGCCCCGCTCCACCAAGCCGGAGCGGCCCGGCAAGGTGCCGACGAAGAAGAGCTCGTCGAACCTTCCCTCCTCGCGCAGGCGAGCGCCCGGCTCGGCCGGATCGGTGCCGATCATCGGGTAGCGGGGATTGGCCACGCTGGAGGCCAGCTCCCGGCTGAAGACGTCAACGAGCAGGCGGGCCTGCTGGTAGCGCTCGGTCCGCAGCTGGCCGGTCCGCCAGGCCCGGGTGATCCCGCGGAAAATCAGCGCGGTCGACGCGGTCACCGTGACCAGGATCGCCATGGCGATCAACAGCTCCACCAGCGTCAACCCGCTCGGGCTCTGGGCTGCGGGCTGAGGGCAATGGCCCCGAGCCCCGAGCCCTGAGCCCTGAGCCCTGAGCGAAGTCCATAGAGGCCACATCACCCTTCACGGCGGAGGTACGTCACCACCGTCAGGCGGTGGGGCCGGCTCTGAGAGCCGGTCTGCACGGTCACGTCCACGGCCTTCAGCCGCGTCTCGTCGAGCAGATGGTCGATCGACGGCGTGCGCAGGCGCGTGGTGATGTCAAACCCATCTTCCTGCGTCGGCGGCAGCTCGCCGGTCAGCTCCTCCCACGGCGTCAGCTTCAACGACTCGATCGTCCGCTGGGCGGCGAGCACCGCGCGGCTGGCAACCTCCGACCGCTGCGAGGCGCGCAACCCGACGGGAAACACGCGCATGGCCCCCACCAGCCCCACGGCCAGGATGCTCATCGCAATCACCAGCTCCACCAACGAAAACGCCGCCCACCAACTCAGCTGACGGACGCGACCGATTGGGCCGACGGGTGACGCGGAGCGGGGGCCCCGCGCGCCCGCAGCCGACGACGCCGATAGTGCGGCGCGGCGAGGACGCGCGGGGTCGCGCAGCGGCAGGACCCGTCGGCCAATAGCGGCACGGATCATCCGAGGAGCTTGGTGAGCGACATGAGCGGCAGGAACATCGCGATGACGATGAAGCCGACCATGCCGCCGACGAGGACGATCAACAGCGGCTCCAAGAGCTGGGTCAGGCCGGCCAGCTGCACCTCGACCTCTTCTTCATAGCTGTCGGCCACCTGCATGAGCATCCGGTCGAGCTGGCCCGTCTCCTCCCCCAGCGCCACCATGCGCGTGACCAGCGGCGGGAATACCCCCGAGAGCTCCATCGGCCGCGCAAGCGACTCGCCCACCTTGAGGCTCTGCTCCACATCTTTCAGGGCGTTGTCGATGACGACGTTCGTCACCGTCGCGCGCACGGTCTCCAGCGCGCTGAGGATCGGCACGCCGCTCGCGATGAGGGTGCCGAACGTCCGGGTGAAGCGCGAGATGAGCAGCCGCTCGACCAGCGAGCCGAACACCGGCATGACCAGCGACGCCTGGTCCATGAGCCGCCGGCCAGAGGGCGTCTGGAGAAACAGCCGCAGGAGCGCCCCCGCGCCGAGGCCCAACAGCCCCACGACCCACCACCAGCCCCGCACGAGATCGCACACGGCGACGAGGATGCGGGTGGGCAGCGGCAGGGCTGAGCCAAGCTCCGTGAACATCCCGAGGAACGTCGGCACGACAAAGGCCATGAGGACGATCAGAATGCCCACCGCGGCGATGAGCACAAAGGCGGGGTACATCAACGCGCTTTTGACGCGGTCGCGCAGCCGGGCCTGCTTCTCGAGCAGCTCCGCCAACCGCTTGAGGATCTCCTCAAGCAGGCCGCCGACCTCGCCGGCGCGCACCATGTTGACGTAGAACGGGGGGAACCACCAGGGGTGGGAGGCGAGGGCTTCGGAGAATTTGATCCCGGACTCGACGTCCGTCGCGATGGCGGCCATCACCTCGCGCAACGGGCCGGGATCGAGCTGGTCGGTCACGGTGCGCAACGCCCGGAGGAGCGGCATGCCCGCTTTGACCAGCGTGGCGAGCTGACGGGTGGTCAGCACCAGCTGGGAGCGTCCGGAGCGCCTCACGCGAAGTCGACCGCCGCGAGCAGCAGGCATCCCTTGGCTCTGGGTTCAGGGCTCCCAGAGCCGCCTGGGGCGTTCCGGACGGGTATGAGGCAGCTCACGGGCCCCGCTGGACGGCACTGTCACCGATTTGGACTGGACCTGGAGTCCGTGCCCGAACGATGTCGCATGCGGCCAGTTGCGGCCGAACCCGCACCACCACGGCGCGCCCCACGGTGCTGCCACCGCGGAGGAGGTCAAACGCCGAGCCGACCTGCACGCCGTCGAGGCTGCCTTTGTCAATCACGAGGAAACGATGCGCCTCGTTCACTTCCAGCACACGGCCGCGGATCGGCATCGAGATGCCGGCCTGATCTTTGCGGACGATGATCGGCGGAAGCTCCACGGTGCCCGGCGTGATCGCGCTCTGCGGCGCGGGGCTGGACGGTGGCTGGGGGCTCGTCGGGGATGGCGCGGGTGAGGCGGGGTGCGGACCGGCGATGCTGACCGCGCTGGACAGCAGGGGCGGTTGGCCCTCGAGCTCCGCCACCCGTTCCTGCATCCGGCGATGATCGCGGTCCAAGATCGTCAGGCGCCCGCGCAGGTGCGTCACGGAGCGGGAGAGCCTGGCGTTTTCCTCCTCCACCTGCGTGAGGCGGGTCGCGGCCTCGTCCCGCTCCTGAGCCGCGGTCGCGAGTTGGGTCTGCAGGCCATCCCGCTCCGCCGTCATCCGGGTGATCTTGTCCTGCAGGTCGTGCAGGCTAGCGCGGGAGCGATCCAGCTCTTCCGTCGCCGAGCCGAGCTGCGTGCGCAGCGAGTTCATCCGGGTCCGCAGCGATTCGCGTTCTTTCTGGAGCCCATCCAGCTGCTGCACCAGGTCCTGGTTCTGCGCCTCCAGCTGCACGTTCTGCTGCTGGAGGGCCACCATCTGCTGCGCGAGCTGCTTGGCCCGCGCGGCCTGCATGAGCCAGAGCACGCTGACGACCACCACGCCGGCGAGCGCGGCGATGAGCGGGATGAGCTTCGCGCCGGCGCGGTTCATGCCAACGGGGCGCTCATACCTGCACGAACACCTCGCAGATCACCCAACACGCAGCCCCCAAGGCGATGGCGTTGCTCCCGAGCTGCGCCGGCAGCACGTCGACGAGGCTGCCGGGCTCCTCATAGGCGTATTTCTTCACCGAGCGCCAGATCGGCTCCAGCAGCAACGACCCGGCCTGCTCAATGCCGCCGCCGATCACCACCACCTCGGGGTTGAGGAGGTTGACGAGATACGCAATGCGGGTTCCGAGTTGCATGGCGGCATGCTCCACGAGCTCCCGGGCCAGCTGGTCATGGCGCTGGGCGGCCTCGACGACGGTGTGCAGGTTCACGGCGTCCATGTGCCCTTCAGCCAATTCCTGAATGGCGGTCGTGTGGCCTTCCTGGATCAGCTTCTTCGCCTGGGCGGCCAAGCCGAGGTCCCACTCGCTCGACAGCAAAAAGGAGGGGCTTTTGATCCACGTGAGGTAGTCTTCCTCTGAGGGCACGAACACGCCGAGCTCGCCGGCTGACCCGCCGGCGCCCCAGTAGATGTGGCCGTTGACAATGAGGCTGGCGCCGATATCCGAGTAGAGGTAGATGAGATTCTGGACCGGCCGATCGAGCCCCAGCCGCAGCTCGCCATAGCCCGCGAGCGTCGAGTCGCTGCCCATGAAGACCGGCAGGCGGAACTCCGCCTCGAGCTGGTCGCGGATCGCCACGTAGTTCGTCCGGATCGACCGGCGGGTCCGGTCGCGCACCGTGCCGGCCCGCTCATCCATGATCCCGGGCAACCCGATCGCGATTCCCTGGATCTTCTTCGGGTCGACCGGGCTGCTGGCCAAGAGGTCTCGGAGCATCCCGCTGACGGAGGCGAGGACCTGGTCCAAGCTGTCGTCGATCGGCGGCCGCGTCACCCGGTGGACAATCTGCCCGCGCAGGTCGGTGATGAGCAGCACCGTGTGGGCGCCGGGCACGCCCAGCTGCCCGAGATCAATCCCCACGGCGAAGCCGCTCTTGGCATGGAGCTCGACAAGGATCGGCTTGCGGCCGCCGGTGGAGATGTCAAAGCCGCGCTCGAGCACCAGCCCCTGCTTGATGAACTGGTTGATGTAGTTCGAGACGGTCACGATGTTGAAGCCGGTGCCCTGGGAGAGCTCCGTGCGGGTCAGAGGGCCGCGCTGGCGCAACAGCTCCAGCAGCTCGAAGCTCTTCTCTTCCCGCTCCGTGAGCCGGTGTTGATCGACTAAGGCGGCGCGACGGCGAATCATCTGATGTGATTATTGTTCAGGAGTTTTCGGCGTTTGTCAATGCCCGCTTTGGAGTTTTAAAATAGGTTGTCTTGGCCCTTCCCCCGCGCTAGGATGGTGTGATGCACTGGCGCACCCTCGCCGTGACAAGCCTCGCCGCTCTGGCGCTCGCCGGAGGAGGCGCCTCGCCGGCATGGGCGGGTGCCTGGACGGTGCCCAGGAACCGGTGGTACGCCGAGTACTTCTCCCGCTATTTCGGGGCGAAGCACGATTTCGACGCCCGAGGCAACAGCGGCCGCAAACCGAAGACGGCGGTGTTCCGGGACATCCGGCACGAATGGAAGCTGGAGTACGGACTGACCGACCGCGTGAACCTCCTGGCCAGCGTCCCCTATCAGTCCTCGCATTACCGGGACGACAATACCGATTTGCTGAACACCGGCGTCGGGGACGTCTACGTCCGCACCAAGCTGCGGCTGTCCACCGCGCCGGCGGTCAGCAGCCTCCAGTTCAGCTGGAAGATCCCCAGCGCCTATGACCCCAACGTCAGCCCGGCCCTCGGCGACGGCCAGGTGGATTTCGACTCGCGGGTCTTGATCAGCAAGGCGTTCCTCTTCGCGCCCTACCACGTCCCTCGGCGCCGGCCTCGAGCGGCGCGCGCGCCGCCATCAGCGTCTCTCGCGGAGCCCCGGAGCCGCGACCAGGCCATCGAGGACGCCGTCCAACAGGCCCGCGGATGGGCCGACGCGGTCATGCCGCAGGCCGAGGCGGCTGTCTCGCCGCCAGCTGGGCATGCCCAGGATGCCCCGGTGCCGGAAACCGCCGGACCCGTTGGGGAGGACGCGGAATGGGAGCTGCGCTACGCCGGCGTGGCGTTTGTGAACCTGGAGAGCGGATTCACCGCGCGCAACGAAGAGCCCGCCAACGAGATCCCGCTCATCTTCGAGGCCGGGTTCACCCCGCTGTCGCGGGTCATGCTGGTGGGGTCCTTGGACAACGTCTTCAGCGTCAAGAGCACGCACGAGTTTCCGGAGGAGTGGGTCAAGGTGGGGCTGCGCGCGATCGTGAACGTCTGGGGCGAGGGGTTCGCCAACGTGTTCCGTGAGGGCGCCCCCACCGTCAACCTCGAGGTGGGCTATACCGACATCGTCGAAGGCCGCAACACCGCCGACGCCTTCGAAGTCTTCGGGAAGGTTGGCGTCTTTTTTTAAACCGGCGTGATTCGGAAAAAGCGGACCCTTTCTATTTTCCTACCGGCAGGCCGGCAGGCAGGTCGATCGACTGAGGGAAAAGAAGCGGTCCGGCTGTTGCGCTACCGCAGCGGCTTGTTCATCGCGTCGTTGGCCGCCGACAGCTCCGCTTTCGGATCCGCCCCCTTCAGCACCACCCGCTGAATCGCCGCCTCCAGGACGTGCGTCGTCTCCGTCCATCCCGGGACCGGCGGCGGACCCTTGGCTTCTTGCGCCTGCTGCTGCAGCACCGCCTTCATAGCCGGGTCAAGCGGCAGCTCCTCCCACGTGGCGCTGTTCGGGGGCAGGTACGCATCCTGCGTCTCGACGCCGGCCTGGTAGAGCTGGCGCTGCACGGACGGCTCGAAGAGATACTGGAGGAACCGCCAGGCCTCCTGCCGGTGCGCGGAGCGCGCGAAGATCCCCATGATCCGGCCGCCGAGGAAGGCGGTCCGCTTGCCGCTCGGGCCGCGCGGCAACAGCCCAATGGCCCACTTGCCGGCGAGCTCCGGCACGCCCACGGTCAGGCTGATCGTCTTCCAGTTGCCTGACAACACCAATGGGAACTCCCCGGTCCGCAGGCCCTGCTCGACCGGCACGGTGGTCTTCGGGACCTCGTACCGGAGGTAGAGATCCCGGAAGAACGACAACGCCTCGACGGCCTCCCGGCTGTCCAGCGCGGCGCGCGTCTGATCCCTCGTGTAGAAATCCCCGCCGGCCTGCCAGAGAAACGGCGCGTAGCCGATCCAGCTCAGGTTCCCCCAGTCGACGATCATCCGGCGGTTGTCCTGCTTCAGCCGCGCCAACAGGTGGGTCAACCCCTCCCAGGTGTCGGGCAGCGTCGGGATGAGATCGGTGCGGTAGTACAGCACCTGCAGCGAGAGATCAAACGGGATGCCGTAGACGTGGTCCCCGTGCCGGATGGACTCCCAGAGCCCGGGGAACGTCCGCCCTTCAAGCGACGCCAGCTCTTGGGGAAACGCCTCCGCCAGGTCCGCCAGCGCGCCGAGCCGCCCGAACTCCACCCCCCACGTCAAGCCCATGGTGCCGATGTCCGGCTCCACCCCGCCAGCCACCGCGGTCAGGTACTTGCTGTGCGCCTCCCCCCACGAGATGGCCTCGCACTGGAGCCGGATGCCGGTCTGTTGCGTGAATGGCTGGGCCAGCGACGCGATCGTCCGCGCCTGCGCTTCGGAGCCGACGAGCCACATGGTCAGCTGCGCCTGCTTCCCGGCAGGGCGGCCGCATCCGGACAGGGCCAGCCCCACCGCGAGCGCGCCTGACACGACCGCCGCGGCTCTGGGCGGGGGGCTCTGGGCTCGGGGCGAGTGCATGTCACGGACCCAGGCGAATGTTATCGATGTAGATCGGCCCGGAATAGACCGGCTGCTTGTCGCTCTCGATCCGGATGCCCACCTTCCGGATGTCGGCCCGGAACGTCTCCGACGGGAAAAACTTCCAGTCCAGGCTGCCCGGCTTGAGGTTGGCCGTGATCGTCGTCCACTTGCCCGGTTCAAGCGGCAGCGGCCGGTTCATCTCCGTCCACTCCCACTTCTCGCCGATCGTCAGGATGAACCGCGCCTGCAGCCCCTTGGGGGCGCTGGCCGGCAGGTAGAGATCCGCCGTGATCGCGCCGAACGGGCTCCAGTCGGTCACGTGCATCATCACTTCCACATACGAGCCGGTCCACTTCTCGCCGGGGAAATCCGCCAAGAGCTGCATGGACGAGGCGCCCTTCGAGGCGATCTCTTCCGACGTGCTCAGGACCCGGCCGACGTCATCTTCAGACTCCTTGGCCCAATCCGGAATCTGCCACTCCGCCAGCCCGGTCTCGAAGTCGAAAATCGTCAGCGGCGCCATGTCCTCCGCGGACGCGGCAGACGCCGCCGCCACCAACCCCACCACCCACACGAGCCGCCTGCTCTTTGCCGCGATTCTCTCCATCGCGACCTCCTTTGTTATCATGCGGTGCCTGGCTCTTCGCCGTCGGAGGTCGATCGCGAAGTGCCTGGCACCGGTCGCTATTTCGCTATTCGGCCAAGCGCACGTTGTCGATGAAGACCGACCCGTGATACGTCGGCCCGTTGTTCGACTCGACGCGGATGCCGAGCTTCCGGACGCTCTTGCGAAACGCTTCGTCTGGAAAAAACTTCCAATCGAGGCTCCCGGGCTTGAGGTTGACGGAGAGGGTGGTCCACTGCCCCGGGGACAAGGGCACCGCCCGGTTCATTTCCGTCCATTGCCATTGGTCGCCCACGGTCAGGATGATCTTCGCCTGGAGCCCCTCGGGAGCCTCCGCCGGCAGGTAGAGATCCGCCGACAATTGGCCGAACGTCGTCCAGTCGGTCACCTCCAGCTCCCGCTCGACGTAGGCGCCGGCCCACCGGTCGCCGGGGAAATCCAGGCGCACCTCGAGCGCGTACGCGCCCTCTCCTTGATGGGCGTCGGACACCGCCAGCTCCTCCCCGACATAATCCTCCGAGGACTTCGCCCAGTCCGGAATCTCCCACCCTTCAGGGCTGCCCTCAAATCCATAGACGACGATCTCGGCCGCTGACGCCGCGGCGGCCAACAGCAGGCTCGCGGCCACCCCAGACAAGGTGTCAGACACCTTTCCCGCTTTGAAAAGTGTCTGACACCTGTTACGCGCGCTCATTTCTGCTCCAGCAGGAGTTCCAGCGGCGAGGCGCCGGGCGGGACCTCAAACACATCTGACGGAAACAGATCCACCGGCGCATCCACGAAGAAGAGATGGCCGAACTGGCTGGGATCCGAGTGCAGCTGTCCGGACCAGGTGACGTGGGTCCAAAGCTGGTCTGCATCTTTATCCACCATGGAGAGATTGAAGCCGATCATGCCGCCGGCCGCCGGCCGGCAGCCCGCCAGCACCTCCCAGGGCACCGCGGCTTCCAGGAGGTAGCCTCCCGGCTGCAGGGCGGAGGCCACCCGCATCGCCTTGATGACCGGATCTGCGTTCGGATTGCGCCACGTCCAGCCCACCGCCTGGCCCCGGTACGGGCTGGCGGGCGAGACCCCGAGCTGGTACTCATCGTCCTGAAAGAGCGTGTGGGTGACCGCGTCGTGCCGGCAGTCAAGCCACAGCTCCAGCGCGTCGTCCTGCCAGATGTCCGCGCCCTCGTGCTGGGTGACCACCTCGTCATCCTTCACCACGGCCGCGATGTACAGCTGCTGCGGATCCCACAAGGTATACACGGTGGCCGAGAAATCCTCCGGTCCTTTGACGGTCCCGGACTCCACCCGGCCGGTCAGGGCGTTCAGATGCACCGGCGCCCCCCGGACCCACTCCACGACACGCCCCCTTTTCACCTCCAGCTGCCCGGCCCAGTTGCTGCTTTCCAGGCGGCGCACCCAATCCTCTAGTGTACCATCGACGCTGATCGGTGCATAGGTCCTGACTGAGACCGTGGCTTCTTCGGAGTGCGCCCACACCCCCGGCGCCGTTCCAAGCGAGAGCAGCAAGGTGATCGCGGGGATCACGGAGGCTCTGGGCTCTGGGCTCTGGGCTCTGGGCCCTCGCCCCCAGCCCCCAGCCCCCAGCCCCCAGCCATTGTTCATCCGCGCTCCCACCATTGCAGCTTGATGCATTTGGCCGCGACATCGAAGCCCACGTCCGGGACCTCCACCGTGAGCGTGCCCCATTCCGAGCTGGCCACGGTGCGGGCCGCGATCCGGCCCCGATAGGGGTCCCACCACTCAATCCGATACCGCCCGACCCAGTCCAGCCCCTTGATCGTCGCCACCGCCCCCCGCACCGGCGCCGGGGCATACGTCACCGGCGAGACAGCCTCGCCGCGCACCTGCCGGAGCCGCTGCTTGGCCGCCGCGCACCGGTAGGCGACGTACGCATCCACGCTGTGCGCGCGGTTTTTGATCCAAAGGTAGAGCCGGTCGGCGTCCCCCACCCCGAGCCCCATGAGCTTGGGGTCAGAGAGCGACAGCGCCATCCGCGGCAGATCCTTCCGCACCTGCTCACCCCGCCAGAACGCTTCGAGCCCCCTGAAGTGGCGCTCCAGCCGGTTCGGATTGACATACGAGTCCCAGAACCAGACGAGCGCGCTGCCGGATGAGCCGCCCATCAGGCTGGCCCACAGCCCTTCATGGACATGAATGCCGGCGTCATCGAACTTGCGCATGACCTCATCAGTCCACCCAAACTCTCCGATGACGACCGGCTTGCGCAACGCCGCCCGGGGCTCGGCCACGAGCGGACCGCCGAAGACGTCGGCGAAGTCCCGCCGGTCGTACACGTGCAGCTGCACCAGGTCGATGCTGGGCAGCCGCCAGACCGCGTCCAGAGCGGCTTGATGAAAGCTCGTCGTGACGGGCCGGTGCTGCGGATCGAGGTCACGCCACACCGCGCTCATGCGGCCGGTCCAGGCCACGAGGTCCTCCGGCTTGAATTCCCCGAAATCCGCCTCGTTGAACAGCTCCCACACCACGAGTTGCGTGCTAAAGCCCCACCGGCTGACGAGGTACCGCAGCAGCCGCTCGAACATCCCGGTCGCGCGCGGATCGGTCAAAAAGTCATTCGGGTTCTTGCAGATGCCGCCAAGCTTGACGTTGTACGGGTTGTTGTGCCAGTCCGCGTCCTGGCTGCGGCTGAAGGCGCCGTGATTGAGCAGGCAGAGCTGCCAGTAGATCCCGGCGTCCTCGCTGCGCTCCAGCAAGGCATCCAGCAGGAAGGCCCGTTCCTGATCGTACCGCCCCATCCCGGTGTCCTTGGTCTCCAGGCGCAAGAGCCAAGGGGCCATCCACACCCGAATGAAGTTGGCGCGGTTGCGGCTGAGCGCCCGGAACCATGTGTCATAGGCCTTCAATGGCTGGACGCTGGGCCCCCAACAGAGGTTCTCCCCAATCGGAATAAACGGGGCCCCCGTGTCAAACCGGAAGTTGCCGCGGGCTCTGTCGAACCGGACAAAGCCCGGCCGCGACGATTCCACGACCAGAAACGGCTCGCCCGGAGCCTCCTGCGTGCCCTCGGGCGTGGTGAGCTTCACGCGGTAGGACCATCGGCCGAGCTGCGTCGGGGTAAACCGCACTTTCCAGACCGGGCTGCCGGCGGAGCGAATCGTCTGGCGGGTGCCGTTCTCCGTCAGCGTAAACGGCTGGTAGTAGAACCCGAAGACGGTCACCGGTTTGCCCTGGGACGGAGCAAACGCGGCTTCCAGGGTGACCTCCTGGGGATCATACGGGTTCGCGACCGTGCCGGTCAGCTCGATGGTGAGCTCGCACCGCTCGTACCGCTTGACGGTGGCGCAGCTCGACTGCACCGCCCCCAGCTTCACGGGCGCCTTGGCCGGCGCCGCCTCGACCGGCCCCGCCCCCAGCCAGAGTCCGAGGAGCACCGCGACCAGTTTTCCACAGGCTCGGCCAAATTCGAACCGGCGAAGTGCCTGGCACTTGTTCATTCGCGGATGGAGGTCAGGAAGACCCCCCTGATGAACTGCCGCTGGAAGATCAAAAAGACCATGAGCATCGGCAACGTCACGACGAGCGAGCCGGCCATGATCATGGCGAAGTTGGCGCCGAACTGGCCGTTCAGCACCGCGATGATGAGCGGGACGGTGCGCATCTGGCTCGACTGGGTGACGATGAGCGGCCAGACGAAGCTGTTCCACTGCGAGAGGAACGTGAAGATGGCCAGCGTGGCCAGCGCCGGGGTGATGAGCGGCACGATGACGCGCCAGTAGATGCCGAGCTCGTTGTAGCCGTCGATGCGCGCCGCCTCAATGAGCCCGTCCGGAATGCTGACGATGTACTGGCGGCACAGGAAAATCCCGAAGGGCATCGCCAGGTTCGGGATGATGAGCGCCCAGAAGGTGTTGAGCCAGCCGAGCGTCCGCACGATGACGAAGCCCGGGATGAGGAAGACCTGCCAGGGGATCATCATGGCGGAGATGAGCGCCAGAAAGATCGCGTCGCGGCCGGGAAACCGCAGCTTGGCGAAGGCGTAGCCTGCGAGCGAGCCGAAGAACAGGTTGCTCAGCGTGACCGCGCCGGCGACGAACACGCTGTTGAAGAGGCTCCGGGCCATCGGCAGCAGCGTGAACAGCTCCACGTAGGGCTTGATGGTCGGCCGCAGGACGGTGAACCGGGGCGGGTAGGTGAAGAGTTCCTCCGGCGGCTTGAGGGAGGAGATGACCATCCAGTAGTACGGCAGGACCATCAGCGCGGCGCCGAGGCCCAGTCCCACGATCACGAGGAGCTTCCGCCAGTCAAATCGCATCGCGTGGCCCTTACCGGGCCCGCAGCATCCGGACGTTGATCAGCGTCAGGCCGAACACGCAGCCGAAGATCAGGTAGGCGATCGCCGACGCGTACCCCATATGGAACTTCGTGAAGCCCTGGTCGTACAGGTAGGCCACCAGCGTCAGGCCGCTGTCGAGCACCCCGCCGATGCCCTCCCCTGTGCCGCCGGTCAGGATGTAGACCTGGTCGAAGACCTGGAAGGAGTTGATCACCGCCATGATCACCACGAAGACCAGGGTGGGCCGCAGCATGGGCACCGTGACATGCCAGAACCGCTGCCACCAGTTGGCGCCGTCCACCTTGGCCGCTTCGTACAGGGTGGTGGGGATGGTCGAGATGCCCGCCGAGAAGAAGACCAGGTTATACCCGAGGCCGGCCCAGATGCTCATGATCATGATGGCGGGCATGATCCAGGTGGGCGACAGCAGCCAGTCAACCGGTTGCAGCCCCAGCGTGATCAAGGCGTAGTTGATCAGCCCGAACTTCTCCCCCGCGAAGAGCCACTTCCAGACCGCGGCGATCGCCACCACCGAGGTGACCGTGGGGATGAAGTACAGCACCTTGAAGAACTGCTTGCCCCGGGTGAGCTCCTCCAGGCCCGCCGCCATGACGAGCGCGATCGAGATGCCGCTCGGCACCACGCCGATCACGTACAGCACCGTGTTGCGGAACGCCTTCCAGAAGCGGGCATCGTCCAGCACCAGCGCCCGGAAGTTCTCCAGCCCCACCCAGCGGGGCGCGTGGATGACGTTGTAGTCGGTGAAGCTGAGGAAGAGCGACGCGAAGAGCGGGATGAAGGTGAAGATGGCAAAGAGGATGAGCGCGGGCGCGATAAAGAGGTACGCGATGGGCTGCCAATCGATCGGCTGCCACTCCAGCCGACGGGTCATGCGGCCTCCTGGTCTTGCGTCACCGCCCCCGCGTGGGGCGGAGTGAAACGGCGTCGCATTTGCTCTGTCGAAAAGCTGCCGGGACGACCGCAACAGGTGTCAGACACCTTTCAAAGCGGGAAAGGTGTCTGACACTTTTTGCTCTGGAACCGCGGCGTTTCGACAGAGCACGTCGCATTACTTTATCCGAAAACCGCTGAAGAGTCAATCAGCCGAGCGAGCAAAACTTTTATAAAGACGCGTGCCTCTTCACGCCGCTTCAGGACGCCAGGTATACTTCGTCTTATGAGCACGTTTGGCTGGATGCGCGTCCTGAACGGGTGGAGGGGGGTCGTGGCGGCAAGCCTCGTCACGCTGCGGGCCTTGCCGCTGCATGCCGCCTCCTCAAGCACGACGGTCGGCGTCGTCATCATCATGCCGGAGCGCACGGACCGCAGCCAGCCGGAGGAACCCGCCACGGCTTCCGATCCGCTCGATGAGCCGCTGCCGCCGCCCGCGGCCCGCGGCATGGTCCGGACGACCACGTTCGCGCCAGGTGATGGCGGCCGGCTGCTCATCACCGACGTCCCCGAACTGTAGCAGGTGCTGAAAAACTTCCCTTTTCGAGGTTCAAGGTCGAAGGCAAAAGGTGTCAGACACCTTTTCCGCTTTGAAAGGTGTCTGACACCTTTTTCAGAACTGCTGCACCGGCGCCGCCAGCCGCACCGCAAACCCCACCCCCTCCACCCGCTCGCCGGCGTCTAGCGTGACGCGGACCGTCTCAGGCGATCCCAGCTCGTAGCCCAGCGGGAGCTGGTCCGAGAGGACGCGCAGGGTGTACGCGCCGGGCAGGAGGTACTCGAACAGGAAGATCCCCTCGGCGTCGGTCTTCCGCACGTCTTCGTCCGGCAGGAGCATCACGGCGATGTCCTCCAGCGGCTCGTCCGTCTCCTGGAAGAGGCCGTCGCCGTTGGCGTCGATGAAGACGAGCCCCTGGAGGGAGGCACCCCGGACGAGCGGGAAGGCCACCTGCACGGTCCTGCGCCGGCGGACGGTCAGGGCCCGTCGCGCCTGCGGCGTGGTCCAGAGGGGGTCCAGGTTCGAGAGGTCCAGCCGCAGCGCGTGGGCGCCGGGGACCACGCGGGTGAAGGCGAACCGGCCCCGGGCATCCGTCAGGGCCTTGCGCGGCTGCTCATCGAGCACGAGGACGGCGTCCTCCACCAGCGCCTCCCCGGCGTCCGGCATCCCGTTGCCGTTCGCATCCTGGAACACCACGCCTTCGATCACCCCGAAGTTCGGGGCGGTCGCCACGCCGAAGCGTTTCGTCACCAAGCCCAGGATCGACCAGTTCCTGGGCCACCGGCCCCGCTCCGCGTCGAGGGCGTACGGCCCGATCTCGTACTCCAGCCCTAGCGTGGTGTCGGCGATGGTGGTGTAGCGCAGCCCGAGGGCCGTCGTCACGTTGTCGGTGCGCTCCGCCCCGTTCGTCAGGTCCCGGACGTACGAGGCGTTGGCGTAGGAGGTGAGCGCCGGCGTGAGCACCAGGTTGAGGCTCATGGAGGTGTCCAGGTTGAGGGTGTCGTCCTCGAGCTCGCGCAGGCTCTTGCGGACCCGCTCGCTCACATGCCAGCTCGATCCGCGGCCGAACCCTTTGAACAGGGTGGTCCCGATCGAGTGCGAGGAGGAATCGGAGGCGGCCGGGGCTTCGGTCTGGAAGTACTCATAGGAGGCGAGCGCGCGGGTATCGAACACAAACGGTAGCGAGTAGTCCAGTCCAGACCCGATGCTGCGGCTGCTGGAGCCGGCCTGAGGCCCGGACGGGTCGGCGATGAGGTGGCTGAACCGCAGGCCGAGCGCGTGCGAGGGCGCCGGCTGAAACCCGGTGGAGAACGAGAGGGCCTGGTTCTCCGTCGTCGTGTCCTGCGGGTTGTCATCGACGTTGTCCCGATAGCGGCGAAAGGCGCCCCCCACCGTCCAGCGATCGGTGAGCTGGTAGTTGCCGAAGGCCGTCGCGCCCTGGAAGTCCTGGTACGTGGCGGGGTCGCCGACCGAGGCGTAGTCCTTGCCGACAAACTCGTAGGCGAACCGCAGCCGGTAGCGCTCCCTGTCGATGTCAAAGCCGCTCCGCCAGTTCCAGTCGGCCACCGCGTCATCCGGGTTGTTGTCCGGCTCGTAATCCGACCGGGCGAGCTGCCCCGAGAGCACGACGTCCTTCGCCAGATCCACCGCCAGGTCGCCGAACGACACCAGCCCGTTGCGGGGGAAGGGGCTGGTGCCAGACAGCGACGGCAAATCCGCCTCGCTCGCCCGGTAGAGCAGCGCGCCCTTCAGGCGCAGCCAGTCCGTGATCGCCCAGTCGTGGCGCGCTTCCGACAGCTGCCCCACGTACGTCACCCGGCCCTGCGTGCCGGACGCGGCCTGCTCGGTGAACCCCCACGAGAGCGTCGTTGAGGCCTGCTCGCCGACCGAGCCGAGCGCGCCGCCGTACCGCGGCACGTAACTCGGCAACCCCGTGATGTCCGCCAGCCCCCAGGCCTTCTTGACCTGGACGCCGCTGAACTGCTCGAACTGCGCCCGCAGGGGGCTGAACTCCGTCCGCTGGTCGAGCAACCCGATGAAGAGATCCGGCTTGCGGAAGTTCACGTAGCTGTAGTCGTGCTGGAAGATGCCGATGTCGTCTTTCCGGACCGACTCCGAGGCCACCTCGAAATCAAACGCGCGGCCCCTCACGACCGTCGTCAGCGTCCGGAAGGGCGCCCTCGCATGCGGATCATCATAGCTGTACGTGACGCTGCCGCTGAGGTCCACGGAGGGCTTGGCCTCGTCCGGCACCCCGGACTCCACGGCGACGAGCGGCTGCGCGGCCGGTTCGGCGGGCTCGGGGCGGGCTGCCTCGGCCGCCAACTGCCCCGCCGTCTTGGGCACCGTGTAGGCACGGAACGCCGTCGGGAAGGGCCGCTCGATGACCAGCAGGCGCTGCGCGGGATCGTACCGGGTCCTCACGTTGAAGTGCTGGCGCAGCTCCTCCTCGGCGATGACGGGCGCCGGGTCAGCTGAGGCGAGCGTGAGACTCGTGACCTCGCCGGACGGGGCGATGAGCTGGACGTTGCCGCCGCCCAGGCTGATGACGCTGACGCCCAGTGCCGCCGCCACGTCACGCAGCGGGATCCGCAGCCGTCCCTGCCCGTCACGCTCCACGGGCCGCTCGAACGCGACCGCTTCGCCGTCGACGACCACGCCGATCCCTCCGGCCGGCACGAGGAGCGGCGCGACCGGCCATTGCGCCGGCGCGCCCGCCGGCGCCGCTTCGCGTGGCGCCGCGGCGCGCTCCTGTTCGCGCCGCAACAAGGCGCGCATCATCAGCAGCTCTCGCTCCATCGCCTCATCCCGTTCCCGCCCGCTGCGGCTCGGGGCGCTGGGCTCAGGGCTCGGGGCAACTTCTCCTTGTGGGGGGTTGAAATGACTGGGGGGTTCTTCTGCAGGCGTTGGCGGGACCGGTTCCGGCGGCGTTTGCGCGCGCTCGAAGACGCCGGCTGCAGGCTCCTGTTCCCTGGCCTGCCCCTGCGCCATGAGCAGGTGCAGGTACCGGATCGCTTCGGGGTGATCCGGCGCCACCAGCAGGGCCTTCTCGAACTCGCGCTGCGCCGCCTCGTACCGGCCGTCCCGGTAATACTCTTTGCCGAGTTGGACGAGCCAATCCGCGACGGAGGAGCTCGAGGCGCGTCGGCGGGCGCTCGCCGCCACGCTCGGCTCGGCGCCGGAAAGCGCCAACAGGCAGGTCAACAGAAGCATCGCGCTTAACCGTTTATCAAACCCTTCAGTTAGCGGGGATAAAAAAAGCGCGGTCATGGCACCACAAACGCGTGCTCCCCGACGAGCAGCGTCGAGGCGCCGTAGTCCAGCTCGACGCGGGCCCGATACCGTCCCGGCGGCAGCGGCTCGGCGATCGGGGAGGAGATGCTGCGCAGCGTGCGCGGCAGCACGCCGAGCAGCGAGGGGTTGAACGGCACCTGCCGGACCTTCTGCCCGTCCACCCCAAACACGCGGACGGACCCGGCGGGCCGGATGAGGACGTTGCCCCCGTTGAAGACCTCCGCGCGGATCGCGGACGGCTCGCTGAACGCCACATCCTGCAGCTGTGCGGCCACGCGCTCGGTGCCCCGGACCACCGCCTCGACGATCGCGCCGACCCGGAAGTTCACCGAGATGCCTTCCTGCCCGGCGTAGGAGGGGCCGGCTTCGAAGAAGACAACCGCGTAGTGGCCGCCGGCGGCGTCTGGGGGGGCGAGGACGCTCACGCGGACGTCGCGGGAGCCGCCCGCCGGGACCTCGAGCTCGGTCGGCACGACCTGGATCCAACTGGCGCCGGACCACTCGGTGCTGCCCGGCGGCGGATAGTCGTGCGTGCCGTCGGGCAGATGGATGACATCACGGACATAGACGGTGAAGTGGATGGCCTCGTCGGGCCGGTCGTTGCGGACCGTCAGGGTCTGCCCGCGGCGCTTGCCGGCCGGCACCGAGATCTGGACCCGCGCCGGCTCGACGCTGAAGCCAAAGCCCTGCGCCTCGGATGGCCAGACGACTGGCGCCAGCGCCACGACGGCTGCGACGGCTGCTGTTCTCCAGCACGCACCGAGGCGCACGGCGCTGAAGGCTGAAGGCTGAAGGCTCAAGGCTGTGCTGGTGTCAGCCTTGAGCCTTGAGCCTTGAGCCTTGAGCGAAGTCATAGGACTTCGGTCAGCGTGAAGCGGATGGTGGTGTGGTAGCTGCCGGCCGTCTGGGTCTCGGGGACCTGGAGCGAGTAGCGGAACTGCAGGCGCACGCGGGCGCCGTTGGCTTCGCCTGGCGCGCTGAGGTAGACGGTGTCGGGGAACAGGCTGAAGGGCCGAAAGTGGCTCTGGCTGACGACGCTGCCCGCGCCATCCACGCGGCTGACCTGCCACTGGAAGCGCTCCAGCGGAATCTCCTCGCCGCCGGCGGTGAGGGGCGCCAGGACGCTGATCTTGAGGTACCACGCGTTGCCGTTCGTCGAGGAGCACGTGATCTCGTTGTGGGACGTGCCGGACTGGGCGAGCACTTTTTCCTCGCCGGGCTTCATGAGGCCGAAGGCGAGCGCCCGATGGTCCGTGGACAGCTCCAGCGCCGCCTCCGCCGGCGCGGCCACCAGCGCCGCGAGCACGAGGATCCCAGGAAGTCCGCGTCCAGGAAAAATGGTAGGAACAATGGGACCGGGTCTCATTGTTCAGGGGGTTTCCGTCATGGTGAAGATGATCTGCCCGACGTAGGTGCCGGCCAGCGTAGAGGGCGGCGCGTCGAGGCTGTACTGAAACTGGAGGCCGACCGCTCGGCCGCGCAGATCCTCGCCGGCGCCGGTATAGATGAGGACCGGATCCGCAGAGAACGGCTGAAACGCGCCGGCGGCGCCCGGGGACTGGCCGACCCCGGTGGAGTCGACGAGGCGCCACTTCAGCGCGGCGGGCGGGAGGGTGCGGTCCGCCGCGGTGTGCTTGAGGGAGACGAGCTCCGCCTTGAGGTGCCAGGGGCGGCCGTAGTTGGAGCGGCAGGTCACCTGGTTGTAGAAGTGGCCTTCGCCGAGGATGACCGTCTGGCCCGGGCTGACAGACTGGAAGGTGAGGAACGCCTGGCTGACATCCACCCCAAAGACGCCGGCGACTTCAACCGAGGCGGAGAGGTCCTCGAACCGCTCCTCCAGCGCGTGGAGACGCGCCGGCAGGAGCGCAAGGCCGACCGCCATCCCGACCGCAACACGATCACCCCTGAAGCACATCGGGCTCTCGCAACAGGTGTCAGACACCTTTCAAAGCGGGAAAGGTGTCTGACACCTGTTGCCCCGGAGAGGAGCGGCTTACAGCGTCGACACGACGGTAAACGTGATGTTGCCGTTGTGCGTGCCGCCGACCACCCCGCGCAGCCGCAGCCGGTAGTTCATCGGCGCGGTGGCCGTCAACGGCTCGTTAAACTGCCGCTGAAACGTGTCGAGCAGCTCCCAGTCCGTGGAGGCCCCGCCCTTGGAGTTCGGCGGCGGGAACGGCTCGAAGAACCCGCCGGTGAACACGTCCAGGATGTTGGCGAGCGGCGTCGTGCCGGCTGCGCCCGTCACATCGGCGGTCAGCGTCATGCTGGATCCGTTGGCGATGATGCTCAGGAGGTGCCAGTTCTTGCCGGCCTCGCTGCGGTACGGCGCGTACATGAACAGCGCGTTGCCGTCCGGCTGGTTGTCCTTGTCGTCATACCGGTCGAACAGCACCGTCCCCGGCGAACCTCTCGTCGAGGAGTTCGCATCCCGAATGATGTTCAGCTCGGCCCGCAGAGGCATGACCGCCGAGACCCCGACGGTCTCCGTATCCGTCAGCGCCCATGCGCGCGTCGCCATCCCGGCCGTCGCCACGCTGACGGCCAGCCCCATCAGGCATCCACCCCTCACACGCATCATCGCCCACCTCCTGTTGTTCGGTGTCTTGGACGGGAAGAGACTTTCCAAAAACATTTTATAGTCCAGTAATGCTCTGCCGAGCGCGCGCCGAGCAGGTCACGGATGAGGACGTTTATGAGAGGGTCTCTCCAGTGTAGGAAATCCGCCCGTCGCTGTCAACGAAAAAGGCGGCGCGAACCAGGCCGGATGGTATAATGCACCCCTTGACCAACGCTCCTGATGACCCGCGCCGGCCTTGCTGAGCAGCTCGCCACGCAACCGCTCACCACGGAGCCGAATCTCACCCAGTACGAGTGGGCCGGCACGACGCTCCAGCGGCTCTTCGGCGCACGCCACCCCATCGCCGAGAGCTGGGCGTTTTTCTCCGGACCGAGCAAGCCTGCGACCATTGCCGGCGCCGGCGGGCTGACGATGGAGGCGCTCGTCGCGCAGGCGCCGCAGGTGCTGGGGCCTGCCGGAGCCGATCCGGAGCATCACGGCCAGAAGTATTTCTTCGTGAAGTTCCTCGATCCGTCCGGCTTCCCGCCCTTCGCGTACGTCGGCCTCCGCCCTGAGGCGGTCGCCGAGGCGCGCCGCCCGCTCCGGCCGTATCTGGCGGAGCTGCTGTGGCAGGACCGGCAGGCGCTCGGGCAGCTCGCCGAGCTGCTCCGGCCGCATCTGACGTCGGAGCAGGCAGTCCGGCGGTTCCAGGCCGCCTACACATCCTGGGCCATCGCCCAGGCGCAGCGCGACTGGATGGGCGAGGCGCCGCAGGCGATCAGCGGCTGCGTCCCTCTGGCCGCGCGGGCGGCGGTTGAGGCGTCGCTCGCGGCGCAGCAGCGGCGGCGGCGGACGCTCACGGGCCTCATGCACTGCATCCCGTTCAGCCAGGACGAGGCGATTCTGATTGAAACGCCCACCCTGCACGCGATCGCAGGCCTGTCGCTCCAGATCCATCCGAACGCCCCGGGCAACTGCCATCCCAAGGACGAGCTGTGGATCTTTCGGCGGGTGCCGCTGCCCGGCGGGGCGGCCGGCTGGATCCTCGTCGAACCGCAGCGGACGTTCGACAAGACCGAAAGCGGCGCCGACTTCTTCACGCCGTTTGCGTGGGAGCGCGACGGGTTGGGGTTTCGCAAGGCCATCACCCGCGCCTCCCTCGATGAGTTTGTGTCGCTGATGGACGCGACGGCCCACCCGCAGGCGCACTACCTGCGGCGGGCGCAGCCGATGGCGGTCGCAGGCGGGACGATCCGCGGACAGGCGCAGTGGGTCCGCCTGGTGGAGGAACCCGGCTGGCCGTACTTTCTGGCGCGGGAGCTGGTGTTCGGCGGACCGGGCGAGGCGACGATGCCGCTGTCGCACCGCTGCTTCATCGAGCTGCACGCCACCGAAGGCGCCGTCACCGTTCGATTGACCGGCGCAGACGCCAGCGCGCATGAGACCGTGGTCACGCCGACCCGGCCTGTCTTCCTGCCCGCCAGCCTGCCCTGCGACATGCTGACGTGCCGCGCGGACACCCCCGCGCGGCTCCAATTCTTCACCCGCTAACAGGTGTCAGACACCTTTCCCGCTTTGAAAGGTGTCTGACACCTGGGGGGGGCGTGGACGGCGCCGAGGAGGCCGGCGTCGGCGGCATCCCGCGGGATCTGGAAGATCTCGATGCCGGACCGCCCCCGCGCGGCCAACCGCTCAAGCGCCCGTTGGCGAATCCGCCCGCCCAGCCCGCGGCTGGTCCCGACAAATCCGCCCAGGACGTACCGCGCCGTGCCCCGCACCAGCCGCTGATCCGCTGCACGCCACGCGCGGTCCGGCTCATCCACATGCCGGAGCACGCGCCCGTCTGGCAATCGCTCCAGGCGCGCCTTCCGGATCCGGCCCTCGTGAACCGTCTGGATGATCGCCGCAAGGATCTCGCCCTGCCAATCCGCGATCTGTTCCGCCACGCGAATGGTGTCAGACACCTTTCCCGCTTTGAAAGGTGTCTGACACCGTTGGAGGAGGAGGTCGAGCTGACCGGCGCGCGCCGGGAGAACCGGGACGGCCAATGTCCGGTTGGCCTCTTCGACCGCCTGCGCGATCGCCGGCCCGGTGAAGAGCTCCTCGGCGGTCAGCGTGCCATCGCCGATGCCCGCCACCTGCAGGTCGAACAAATGGCCGTCGGTGACCGGCGTCACCTGCCCATCGGCACCCACCTGCGCCACGCCCCCGCCCATGCCGGTCCCCGGCCCGAGGTACACCACGGTCTGCCCTGTCAGCCGCGGCCGGACGGCCGGATCGCGCACCAACAGCGCCAGGCCGAAGCGCATCTGCGCCACGGCGTCGTTCTCCGCCACCACGGAGACGCCGAGCCGGCGCTCCAGCTCGCGGGCGGGTGCGATCCCGTCAAACTGATTGGGGGCGGTGCCGAGATTCGGGGTGGTGCCGCGGGCCAGGGTGCCGTCGGCAAGGAACCGGCCGGGGTGGGCGACGGCGACGACGGGACAGACTGTTGCCCCGGCGGCTTCCGCTTGCGACTGGACCCCACGGATGAGTGCGGCAAGCTGATCGTAGAATGGGTCTGGGGGGAGGCGTGGGGTGTCGATCTGCGCCGACGCCGCGAGGCGCGCGTCAAGAGCGTCTGCCTCGCCACGCACCGCGCCGGCTTTGACCTTCGTGCCGCCGATATCGACGCCGATGCGCACCTGCATCTGCGCGCCGTCAGCGATCCGCGCCACCTCAGCCGCGCGCAGGGATCGCGCTCAGCGCGGTGACCTCGTCGCCGAATTCCAGGGCCACGCCAATCCGCGTGGGGTGGGACTGGTCTGCATCCAAGACCTCCACGCGCACCACGCGGCTTTTGCCGGACATGCGCGTAAAGGGAAACACCCGCCGCTGCGCCTCGGGCACCGACACCGAGGCAATGACGACCTCGTTCACCGCCAACGCCGAGGCGGCGTCCGTTTCAAAGTACACCCCCGCCAGACCGAGGTTCCGTGTCACCGCGGTCAACGGCGCTGACGGTCCCTGCTGGTCGACGCGCCGGATGAGCAGCGGGACATGGAGCAGAACCCGCCGCCCCCGTCGACGCTCAATGGTTGTGCCCTGCTCCATCCCCCTCTCGGCCTGAGAGTTAACCGACCCGCCGACCAGGGGTAGTGTAAAGCAGGAGCAGGACTTCTACAAGGGAAAAGTTTCCCCCTCCGTGCGTCCGGTCAGCACTACCGGGGCGTCATAATGGCCCCCAGCAGCGTCAAGTCATTGCCGCAGAAGGCGATCGCCACCCGCTGCGCGCCTCCCTCAGCGGTCTCAACCCGCACCACGCGGCCGGACCCCTCGATCAGCGAGAACGGGAACTGCCGCCTGACCTCCCACGGGATCGTGATCGACACCGTGAGGATCTCGCCAAGCGCAAACCCCCCCGTCTTCGCGGTAAGGGAGACCCCGCCGGTGCTCAGGTCCGCGGTCTGCGCGGCTTCGCGCGCACCTGGGGCACCCCCGTCGCTGTTCCGCTTGTTCACCTGCGCGGACACAGCCGCCCGGACCCTCGACCAGCGCCGTCGCTCAAACGGCCGCTGCAGCGACACCTCGATACCCTCCATCTC
>Ga0114945_10000012_pt1 | contig 88071 bp, 94 predicted proteins | sample OV2TP3_FD_87194 | JGI IMG/M metagenome (GOLD analysis project Ga0114945, IMG submission 87194) | Hot spring microbial communities from Beatty, Nevada to study Microbial Dark Matter (Phase II) - OV2 TP3 | ecosystem: Environmental > Aquatic > Thermal springs > Hot (42-90C) | place: USA: Beatty... | reverse complement strand
ACGGTCGAGCCGACCCCGACGGAGTCCGTGGCTCCTCCGCCCCCGGCGCCGCCGCCGCCCGTCCCGGAGCCGCGGGTGGCCACGCCTGCGCCGCTACCCATCGTGTCGGAGCCGCCGTCGCCGCCGGCCGCGGCCCCCTTTCCGACGACGGCGGCCGTGGATCGCGCGGGCCCCGCCGCCACCCCTTCCGCTGGGGCCCCCGGCGGGTCCGCCGGGGTACCGACCAGTGAGGCCCGAGCCGCGGGTCGAGGTCCCGCGACGGACGTGGCGCGGGCCGGCGCGGAGGACGGCCCCGGCGCGGGGGGCAGCACCACCGCCAAGGGGGCCGGGGCCGGGAGCAGTGACGTCGCCCTGCTCGGCAGCAGCCGCGCCGGCGTGCTCCCGCCCGAGTACGACGCCTTCGTCCGGGCGCTGCGGCAACGGATCCAGGAGCGGCTCGAGTACCCCCGTCTCGCCGTACGACGCGGGCTCGAGGGCACGGTCGAGATCGAGCTCCACCTCGGCCCGGACGGCCGCGTGGCGGAGGTGCGCGCCGAGGGTGCGGAGCTCCTGCGCGAGGCCGCGATCCGCGCCGTGCGCGATGCCACGCCGTTTCCGTTCCCGCCCGATCTCGTGCCACGCCCCCTGCTGATCCGCCTGCCTGTGCGTTTCGAGCTGCGTTAAACTTCGGAGGGGGGCTGCGCCCCCCTCCCGAACCTCCCCCGTTCGATTGCGCGGGCAAAGCCCGCGCTCGGAACGCGTGGGCCAAGAACGTGAGGTGGACTTCTCCGCTGCTGTCGTCAAGGGCGCTGACGCCGGTTTTTCTTTCGCCGGGCTCTCCGACGCTGGGCTATAGTGGGTGAAATCGCGCTCTACGGCGCCAGTTTGCGACGATCGATGACGCGTGCGATGACCGACGACGTGACCGTGGTCCTCTCGGAGGCCGTTCGGGAGGCGCTCGCCAGAGCGGGGCTGCCGCCCCTGGGCCCCACGGAGATCGTCTGGGACGTCCCGCGGGAGGCCGCTCACGGTGACTACGCGACGAACGTGGCGATGCTGCTGGCCAAAACGGCCCGCCGCCCGCCGCGGCAGCTCGCCGAGGCGATCCACGCGCACCTCCCCGCGGTCGAGGCCGTCGAGCGGGCGGAGGTGGCCGGTCCCGGCTTCCTCAACGTGTTCCTCTCACCCGACTTCTGCCACGCGGGGCTCGCGCGGATCCTCGAAGCGGGGCCGCGTTACGGTCAGGGCACGGAGGGCGTGGGGCAGAAGGCCCAGGTCGAGTTCGTGAGCGCGAACCCGACCGGCCCCTTGACCCTCGGGCACGGACGGCAGGGGATCCTCGGAGACTGCGTGGCGCGGTTGTTCCAGGCGCTGGGCTACGAGACCGTCCGCGAGTACTACTTCAACAACGCGGGCCGCCAGATGCGGCTCCTCGGGGAGTCGGTGCGGGCCCGCTACCTCGAGCTCCTCGGACGGCCGGCTGTATTCCCCGAGGACGGGTACCAGGGGGAGTACATCCGGGAGATCGCGGCGGCGCTCCGGGAGAGCCGCGGCGACGCCCTGGCCGGCGAGGGACACGACGCGGTCTTCCGTCAGGCCGCCGAGGACGCGATCTTCGCGGACATCCGCCGCACGCTCGAGCGTCTCGGGATCCGCTTCGACGTCTACTACAACGAGGCGTCGCTGTACACGGATGGAAAGCTCGAGGAGACGCTCGCGGCGCTCCGCGAGCGGGACCTCGTCTACGACCGGGAGGGTGCCGTCTGGCTCCGCTACTCGGCGATCGGCCGGTCCCAGGACCGGGTCCTGGTCAAGTCGAGCGGGGAGCCGACGTACCGGCTGCCGGACATCGCCTACCACCGCGAGAAGCTCCGCCGGGGGTTCCATCGGATCCTGAACGTCCAGGGGGCGGACCACATCGAGGAGGCCAAGGACGTCGTCGCGGCGATCGCGGCCCTCGGGCTCCCCGCCGACCGGATCCGCTACCTGATCCACCAGTTCGTGACGATCACGCGCGGCGGCGTCGAGCTGAAGATGTCCACGCGGCGGGCGACGTACGTGACCGTGGACGACCTCCTCGACCAGGTCGGGAGCGCGGACGTCTTCCGCTACTTCATGGTCACCCGCAGCCCGGAGAGCCACCTGAACTTCGACCTCGACGCGGCGCTCGAGACCGACTGGCAGAAGAACCCGGTCTTCTACATCCAGTACGCGCATGCGCGGGTCTCGAGCATCTTCGTCCATGCCCGCGAGCGGGGCCTTCCGCCGATCGAGCGCTGGAGCGTGACGGACCTCGCGCCCCTGACCGCCCCGGAGGAGCTGGCCCTGATCAAGGCGCTCCTGCGCTATCCGACGCGGGTGGCCGGCGCCGCGCGCGCGTGCGAGCCGCACCGGGTGGCCGTCTACCTCCACGACCTCGCGGCCCAGTTCCACGGCTACCACCACCTCGGGACGCACACCCCGGCCCTCCGGGTCGTGCGGCCGGAGGAGCCCCGGCTCACCCGCGCGCGCCTCGGGCTCAGCCGCGCCGTGGGCGAGGTGGTCCGGAACGGCCTCGGGCTGCTCGGGATCTCCGCCCCGGAGAAGATGTGAACGGCCCGGCCCGATCCCCGTCGCATGTCGGCGTCCTCCAGCTCGCCGGGACGCGCTCGGCCTGCGGCCTCGCGGGCGTCCCGTCCCTCCGGCGGGGTCGTCGGCGGCCCTCAACGTACCAGCAGTACGCCTCGGGCCGCCTCCTCCCTGCGTCCTTGATCTGCTCGGGTGTCGGCCCGGTCCCGATCCCGGCATGAACGGGCGGAGACCGTTCCAGCCCCGCCACGAGGTGCGGTTGGGGAGCCGGGAGCTCGCCATCGCGGGCTGCGCGTTCCTCCTCGTCTGGGTGCTCACCTTCATCTTCGGGGTGCTGGTGGGCCGCGAGTTCGCCGGGCCGGCCGGGCCCGCGCCGAAAGCGGCCGCGTCGGCCGGCGCCGGGGGCCTCGCGGAGCGGGGGGAGTCGCCGGGGAAGGCGGAGCGCCTCCGGGCCGAGGAGCGCCTGACCTTCTACGAGACGCTCACCGCGCCCACGCCGACCCTTCCGGCCGTGGGCCCGCCCACCGTCGAGGAGCGCATCGTGCCGCGGGAGCCGCAGACCAGGCCGGCGGTGCCGCGGCCGGAGCGCCGTGGGGGGGCGGGCGGGTCGGGGGGGGCGGCGAAGGCTCGGGTGGCGGCCGCGACTCCCGCGGCGGCCGGGCCGGCGGAGCCGCTGTGGACCGTCCAGGTCAGCTCGTTCCGGAGTCGCGCGCTGGCGGAGGATCTCCGGAAGCGGCTCGCGGCGCGGGGCTACGACGCGTACCTCCTGGCGGTGGCCACGGAGGAGGGGCGGGTGCGCCACCGGGTGCGCGTCGGCGGCTTCCCCACCCGTACCGAAGCCGAGCGCGTGGCCGCCGAGCTCCGGGCCGACCGTCATCCGAGCGTGTTCGTCACCACGCGCTCCCGGTAGCGCGCGACGGGGCGCGCCGTGCCGTCCGTCCCCGGCCTCAAGCGCGTCCTGATCGACGCCGACGAGCTGGCCACCCGCGTGCGAGAGGTGGGCCGGCAGCTCGCCCAGGACTACGCCGAGCGGGAGCCGATCCTGGTGGGCGTCCTCACCGGTGCCGTCGTCTTCCTGTCGGACCTCATGCGGGTGATGGACGTGCCGCTTCAGTGCGACTTCATCGGGCTGTCCTCCTACGGCGAGGCCTCCCGTTCGTCGGGGATCGTGAAGATCACGGCGGACCTGACGGTCCCCATCGAGGGGCGCCACGTCCTCATCGTCGAGGACATCATCGACACGGGGCGGACGATCTCCTACCTCCGCCGCAACCTCGAGACGCGCCGGCCGGAGAGCCTCCGGATCTGCACCCTGCTGGACAAGATCGAGCGCCGGGAGGTGCCGGTGGAGCTCGACTACGTGGGCTTCACGATTCCCAAAGAGTTCGTCGTCGGCTACGGCCTCGACTACGCCGGCCTGTACCGCAACCTGCCCTACCTCGCCGCCCTGGACCTCGGGGACCGTCCCGCCGGCTGAGCGCGCGCGCCGGAAGTACCGGTCGCCACGGGCCGTTTGGTTCGTGTGCTATAATGACCGTGCCTTTCGCATGTCCGCGCGCATTCGACGCACGGCGGCTCGGGCCTGAGGTAAGGAGGGTGCCGGACCAGGGATGAATCCGTTCTACAAGAACCTCGCCCTCTGGATGGTGATCGGCCTCGTGGTGGTCCTCCTCTTCCACGTCTTCGGCGGGTTGACGGAGAAGGGCGGAGCCGAGCCGAACTACACGGAATTCCTCAAGAACGTCGAGACCGGGCGGGTGGAATCCGTGACCATCCGGGGCAACCTCATCACCGGGAGGCTCAAGGACGGGGGCGACTTTCGGACCTACATCGTCGACTCCCCGGACCTCATCAAGCTGCTCCGCGACCGCAGCGTGCGCATCACCGTGAAGCCGCCGGACCAGAACCCCTGGTACATGTCGTTGCTCATCTCCTGGTTCCCCATGGCGCTCCTGCTCGGCGTGTGGATCTTCTTCATGCGTCAGATGCAGGGTGGCGGGGCGAAGGCCCTCTCCTTCGGCAAGGCGCGGGCGCGCCTGATCTCCGAGAAGCACAACAAGATCACGTTCGTGGACGTGGCCGGCGTGGACGAGGCCAAGGAGGAGCTGCGGGAGATCATCGAGTTCCTCAAGGACCCGCAGAGGTTCCAGAAGCTCGGCGGCAAGATCCCGAAGGGCGTGCTCCTCGTGGGGCCGCCCGGCACCGGGAAGACGCTCCTCGCCAAGGCGATCGCGGGGGAGGCGAACGTCCCGTTCTTCTCGATCTCGGGCTCCGACTTCGTCGAGATGTTCGTGGGCGTCGGGGCCTCGCGCGTGCGCGACCTCTTCGAGCAGGGGAAGAAGCACGCCCCCTGCATCATCTTCATGGACGAGATCGACGCCGTCGGGCGCCACCGCGGCGCCGGGCTCGGCGGCGGGCACGACGAGCGCGAGCAGACGCTCAACCAGCTCCTCGTCGAGATGGACGGGTTCGAGACGAACGAGGGCGTCATCCTCATTGCGGCGACGAACCGCCCGGACGTCCTCGACCCCGCGCTCCTGCGTCCGGGGCGCTTCGACCGCCAGGTGGTCGTGCCGCGGCCGGACGTGAAGGGGCGGGAGGAGATCTTCCGCGTCCACGTGCGCCGCATCCCGCTCGCCCCCGGGGTGGACCTCAAGGTCCTCGCGCGTGGCACGCCCGGCTTCTCCGGCGCGGACCTCGCCAACCTCGTCAACGAGGCGGCCCTCCTCGCCGCGCGGCACGGGAAGAAGTTCGTCGAGATGATCGACTTCGAGAACGCCAAGGACAAGGTCCTCATGGGCGTCGAGCGGCGCAGCATGATCATCAGCGACGAGGAGAAGCGCACGATCGCCTACCACGAGGCGGGGCATGCCCTCGTCGCGCAGACGCTGCCCGGCGCCGATCCGGTCCACAAGGTCACGATCATCCCGCGCGGCCGCGCGCTCGGGCTCACCCAGCAGCTCCCGACCGACGACAAGTACAACTATTCGAGGGAGTACCTCCTCAACCGGATCACGATCCTCCTCGGGGGGCGGGCGGCCGAGGAGATGATCCTCCACCAGCAGACCACCGGCGCCGGCGACGACCTCGAGAAGGCGACCGAGATGGCGCGGAAGATGGTCTGCGAGTGGGGGATGTCGGAAAAGCTCGGTCCCCTGACCTTCGGTAAGCGGGAGGAGCACATCTTCCTCGGCCGGGAGTTCGCGCGACACCAGGACTACAGCGAGGAGACGGCTGTCCTGATCGACGCCGAGGTCAAGCGGATCGTCCTCGACGCCGCGAGCCGGGCCCACCAGGTCCTCGAGGAGCAGGTCGGGAAGCTGCACCGCCTGGCGCAAGCCCTGCTCGAGCACGAGTCGCTGGACGGCGAGGAGATCGCCCGGATCCTGGCGGGGAGCCCACAGGACGCCCTGGAGGGCGCGCCGGCCTGACGCGTGCGGCGGTGGGGGCGCGGTCCCCTCCCGGCGGCCCTCCGGTGTCGTGACGCGATGCTGATGCTCCGAGTGCGCGGACACACCTTTGCGTGGGAGCCGGCCCGGCGCCGGGCGCTCGTCATGGGGATCGTCAACGTGACCCCCGATTCGTTCGCGGACGGCGGGCGCTTCCTCGAGCCGGACCTGGCCGTCGCGCGCGCCCGCGAGCTCGCGGCGGAGGGCGCCGACCTCCTCGACCTGGGGGCCGAGTCCACACGGCCGTGCGCCCGCCCGGTCTCGGCCGCCGAGGAGCAGGACCGCCTCCTGCCGGTCCTCGAGCGCCTCCTGAAGGAGCCGCCCTGCCCCGTCTCCGTGGACACCTCGAAACCGGAGGTGGCCGAGGCGGCCCTCGCAATGGGCGCGCACATGGTCAACGACGTCACGGGGCTCGCCGCCGGGCCGGCCCTCGCCGAGGCGTGCGCGCGGTACGGCGCCGCCCTGTGCCTGGTCCACATGCGGGGGACGCCCGACACCATGCAGCTCGATCCGCGGTACGAAGATCTGCTCGGCGAGGTGCGGGCGCGCCTCGCGGCCGCGGTCGCGGCGGCCGAGGCGGCGGGGGTCCCTCCCGACGCGATCTGCGTGGACCCCGGGATCGGCTTCGGCAAGGCCGTCGCCCACAACCTCACGCTGCTCAAGCGCCTCGACGCCCTCGCGCCGCTGGGGAAGCCGATCCTCGTCGGGCCCTCGCGGAAGAGCTTCATCGGCGCCCTGCTCGGACTCCCGCCGGCCGAGCGGCTCGAGGGGACGCTGGCCGCCTGCGTCGTCGCGGCGGCGGCCGGCGCCCACATCCTCCGGGTCCACGACGTGGCGGCCGTCCGGCGCGCGGTGCGCGTGGCCGAGGCGATCCGCGACGCCCCGGACGGGTAGCGTGCGCCTGCTGCTCGAGCTCCTCCGGGGCTTCCGACTGCGCGACCTCCTCGACGTCGCGCTCGTCGCCTTCCTCCTCTACCGCGTCTTCCTCGTCTTCCGGGGCACGCTCGCGGTGCAGATCCTGGCGGGGCTCGGCCTCCTCATGGCTCTCCGCGCGGTCGCGCACGAGGCCGACCTCCCCGGCATGGGCTTCATCCTGGACAATTTCTGGACGGTCTGGGTTCTCGCCCTGGTGGTGCTCTTCCAGCCGGAGCTCCGCCAGGCGCTCGCCCAGACGGGCCGGAGTCGGCTCCTCCAGCGGCTCTCGGGCGAAGGCTCGGCCGAGCGCTCCCACGTGGTGGGGGAGGTCGTCCGCGCGGCGGAGTCGCTCGGGGCGAAGCGGATCGGGGCCCTGATCGTCGTCGAGCGGACGAGCGGGCTGCGGAACTACGCGGAGCTCGGCGTACCGGTCGACGCGGCGCTCTCGGCCGAGCTTCTCGGCAGCCTGTTCCTCCCGGCCTCGCCGCTCCACGATGGCGCGGTCTTCATCCAGGAGGGGCGGGTCTCGGTCGCCGGCTGCTTCCTCCCGCTGTCGCGCAACCTGCAGCTCGCCCGGGCGCTCGGCACGCGGCACCGCGCCGCCCTCGGCCTCGCCGAGGAGACGGACGCGGTCGTCGTCGTCGTCTCCGAGGAGACCGGGGGGATCTCGCTCGCGGTCGAGGGGCGCATCGAGATGGGGCTCGACACGGCGAGTCTGGGCCGGCGGCTGGCCGAGCTGCTCGCCGCGCCGGGACCGGCGGCCGTCTCGCGGGGCGGGCTCCTCGCGGGGGTCCGGCGCCTCTCCGTCCGGGGGAAGGCGTGATGCCGTTCCTCGCCCGGCTCCTCGAACACTGGCAGCTCAAGCTCCTGGCGGCCATCCTCGGCGTGGCGCTCTGGATCTTCGCCTCCGCGGAGCATCGGGGCGAGGCGGTCCACACGGTCGCCGTGCGGTTCGTGGCGATCCCTTCGGGGCTCACCGTGACGGCCCTGGAGGACGAGACGGTGGAGGTCCGGGTCCAGGGTCGCCGGGGCGTGCTGGCCCGCATCCGGGAACGGGACCTCCTGGTCGAGGTGAGCCTCCGGGACTCGCGCCCCGGCGGGTTCGTGGCGCGGGTCACGCCGGCCAACGTGGCGGCCCCGCGTGGCGTCCAGGTCCTGAGAGTCGCCCCCTCCCGGATCCGGGGGACGCTCGCCGAGGCCAGGGGGACATCGGGGTGAGGAAGCGCCTACCGTGTTGCTGAGAAGAGGGGCGTAGCCCCCCTCCGGGGAGCGCGCGTGGGACGGCTGTTCGGGACCGACGGCGTGCGGGGCGTCGCCAACGCCGAGCCGCTGACCCCGGAGCTCGCCTATCGCCTGGGCCGGGTCACCGCACCCTACCTCGCGGAGCGGGCCGGCGGGGCGGGACGGCCCGCCGTCCTCGTGGGGCGCGACACGCGGCTGTCCGGCCCGCTCCTCGAGCAGGCGTTCGTCGCGGGCGTCCTCTCGACGGGCGTGGACGCGTGGGTCGCCGGCGTCCTGCCGACGCCGGGCGTCGCGACGCTCACACGCCTGCTCGGCGCCTCGGGCGGGGTGGTCCTGTCAGCGTCCCACAACCCGTTCGAGGACAACGGGATCAAGCTCTTCTCGAAGGAGGGCGGCAAGCTCCCCGACGCCTGGGAGGAGGAGATCGAGGCCCACCTCGACGGGCCCGACCGCGCGCCCCGACCGACGGGGGGCACGATCGGGCGACTCCGGCCCGTCGCGGACGCCGAGCGGCGCTACCTCGAGGCGCTGCGCGCGACGGTGTCCCCCGGGCTGGATCTCTCCGGCGCGCGGCTCGTGCTCGACTGCGCCCAGGGCGCGACCTACCGGGTCGGCCCGCGGCTCTTCCGAGGGCTCGGGGCCGACGTCGTCGCGCTCGGCACCCGCCCGACCGGGACCAACATCAACCGGGAGGCCGGCGCACTCCATCCCGCACGGCTCCAGGCGCGGGTCCGGAGCTGGCCGGGAGCCCTCGGGCTCGCATTCGACGGCGACGGGGACCGGCTGATCACGGTGGACGAGGGCGGGGAGGTACGGGACGGCGACTACGTCCTGGCGATCTGCGCCCGCGCGCTCCAGGCCCAGGGCGCGCTGCGCGGCGGGGTGATCGTCTCCACCGTGATGGCGAACCTCGGGCTCGAGCGCGCCCTTGCCGGGATCGGCGTGGGCATGGTCCGGACGCCCGTCGGCGACCGCTACGTCCTCGAGGAGATGCACCGCCGCGGGGCCAACCTCGGGGGGGAGCAGTCCGGCCACCTGATCTTCCTCGATCACGTGACCACGGGGGACGGCCTCGTCTCGGCGCTCCAGCTCCTGCGGGTCCTCCGGGAGACGGGTCAGCCGCTCTCGACGCTGGCGGGCGCCGTCACCAAGCTCCCGCAGGTGCTGGTGAACGTGCCGGTGCGCGCCAAACCCCCCCTGACAAACCTTCCGGCCGTGCAGCAGGTCGTGGGAGACTGGGAAAGGCGGCTGGAGGGTCGCGCGCGGATCCTCCTCCGGTACTCGGGCACCGAACCGCTCGCGCGCGTCATGGTGGAAGGAGACGACCAGATGACCGTCGACAAGGTTGGTCAGGAAATCGCGGCGGTGATCCGCGCGGAGCTGGGAGGGCATGCGTGAGCCTGGGGCGGAGTGCCTGTCGCGCGCTGCTCCTCCTCGTCCTCTCGGTGGGACTCCTGGCCTGCGAGGACGACACGGGGATCGACGATCCGAAGGAGCGGGCCGTCCTCTTCCAGCTCAACGCCGTACACAACGGCGGGAAGACCGTCCGGTTCGACCCCCTGCCGATCGCCACCCACCTGCCGGCCGACGTCGGGTCGGAGAACGAGGTGACCGAGTGGACGCAGGTCAGCGGCGGCAAGGTCCAGTTCACGTTCGTTGGGAGTCCGCCGGGAGTGGGGATCAGCTTCCGGCTGGCGAGTCTCGCCGACGACGTCTGCGGGGTGACCGACGTCGAGTTCGACAACGATCGGATCGAGCTGGCCGACGTTCGCCTGAATCCCCGAAACTACCGGTCATCAGGGTGTCAGCGGACGGTCACCCACGAGGCCGGCCACGCCATCGGCATCCTCGATCACACCTCGGATGGTGGCCTCATGGATCCGGACGGGGGCGACGGTAACATCACGAGCGACGTATCCACGATGGTGCGGAACCTCTACTCCCTCAAGCCTGGGACCCAGGTGGGCCTCTTCGAGCGAGGCTCGCGGGCCCAGCGCCGGGGCGGCCGGTACGTCGTGACGATCGTCGACTACGTGCGCCGATGAGACGGGTGGTGGCGGGCGCCGCGCTGGCCCTGCTGCTCTCGGGGGTCGACGCGGGAGCGGGAATGCGGCGCATGATCGTCCTCGACCTACCGTACGCCCGGGTGTGGGAAGACGCGCTCAAGGCGGTCGAGGGGTACCCGCTCGACCGCGCCGCGGACGGGGTGATCGTGACCGGCTGGCGGGAGCGCCCGGCGCGTGAGGGGGAGTCGGCGTTCGAGCGCGTGAGCGAGCGGGTGACCCTCCGGGTCGAGCGCGTGAGCGACCTCGTCACGCGCGTGACGGTCGAGGTCGAGGCCCAGGGCTGGCGGGACGGCACGTGGGTCTCGATCCATGACACCACGGCGACCGAGCGAGCGGTGCTCGCGAAGCTCCGTGAAGCCCACGGGTAGCGCCGTGATCGTCGGCGTCGGTGTGGACCTCGTCGAGATCGCCCGGATCCGGCGCGCGATGGAGCGCTGGCAGGACCGGTTCCTCCGCCGCGTCTTCACCCCCGACGAGCTGGCCTACGCCCTCCGCCGCCGGGATCCGGCCGAGCACCTCGCGGCGCGGTTCGCCGCCAAGGAGGCGACGCTCAAAGCGCTCGGCACCGGCCTCAGCATGGGCGTGCGCTGGCGCGAGATGGAGGTCCGGCGGGCGCGCGGGGAGGCGCCGACGCTCCGGCTCTCGGGGCGGACCGGTGCGCTCGGGACGGCGCGCGGGATCCGGGCCCTCCACGTCTCGCTGACGCACGACGGGGGCTACGCCTTCGCCCAGGTCCTCGCCGAAGGCGATCCCGTCGCTCCGGCGGAGGGCCGGCGGGCATGATCCGCCTCGCGACCGCGGAGGAGATGCGGCGGGCGGACCGCCGCGCCACGGCTGAGCTCGGCGTCCCGAGCCTCGTCCTCATGGAGAACGCCGGGCGCGGGGCGGCGGACGCCATCGACCGGGTCTCTGGGGCGATGCGGGACCGCCGCATCGCCGTCGTCTGCGGGAAGGGGAACAACGGAGGAGACGGCTTCGTCGTCGCACGGCATCTCGCGGGCCGGGGGGCGACCGTCCAGGTGTGGCTCCTCGCCGCGGCCGGGGAGATCCGCGGCGACGCGTCGGTGAACCTCGAGGCCGTCCGTCACGCGCGGCTCCCGCTCACGGAAGTGACGGGCCCGCCGGGGCTCGAGGCGCTCCGGCGCGCCCTCGCCGCCGCGGACCTGGTCGTGGACGCGCTCCTCGGGACCGGCGTCAGCGGTCCCGTGGGCGGCCCCCTCGCCGAGGCGATCGCCGCGATCAATGGGGCCGGCCGGCCCGTCTGCGCCCTCGACCTCCCCTCGGGCCTCTCGGCGGACCACGGCCGGGTCCTCGGCCCCACCGTGCGCGCTCAGCTCACCGTTACCTTCGGCGTGCCGAAGCGCGGCCTCTACCTCCACCCGGGCGCCGCGCACGCGGGCCGGGTCGAGGTCGCCGACATCGGCGTCCCGCGGGCGTGGCTCGAGGAAGGCCTCACCGTGGGCGTCCTCGAGGGCGAGGACGCCCGCGCCGTCCTGCCCGCACGGCCGACCGACGCGCACAAGGGTCACTACGGACACCTCCTGGTCGTCGCCGGCTCGATCGGCAAGACGGGGGCCGCCGTCCTGGCCTGCCGTGGCGCGTTGCGCGCGGGGACGGGCCTCGTCACGTGCGCCGCGCCGGCCAGCCAGCAGCCGATCGTCGCGTGCCACCTCGCCGAGGCGATGACCGAGCCGCTCCCCGAGACGGGCGCCCAGACGCTGTCGGCGAAGGCGCTCGACCGGCTCTTCGAGCTCGCGGCGCGGATGGACGCCGTCGCGGTGGGGCCCGGGGTGGGGCTCGACGCGGAGACCCAGGCGGCCGTACGCGATCTCCTCCGCTCGCTGGAGCAGCCCGTGGTCGTGGACGCGGACGCGCTCACGGCGCTGGTCGATCACCTCGGCGAGCTTCGCGAAGCCCGGGGACCACGCCTCCTCACGCCGCACCCCGGGGAGGCGGCCCGCCTGCTCGGGCGGAGCATCGCGGAGGTCCAGGCCGACCGCATCGAGAGCGCCCGCCGCCTCGCGGGCGAGACCGGTGCCGTGGTCGCCCTCAAGGGCGCGGGCACCATCGTCGCGGGCCCCGGCGGCGAGGCCGCCATCAATCCGACCGGCAACCCTGGGATGGCGACGGGTGGGAGCGGAGACGTCCTGACCGGCGTCGCCGGCGGGCTCCTGGCCCAGGGGGTGCCGCCCGAGGCCGCGCTCCGCGCGGCCGTCTACCTCCACGGGCTCGCCGGTGACCTCGCGGCCGGGCAGCGGGGCGAGGTGGGCCTCGTCGCCGGCGACATCGCCGAGGCGCTGCCCGCCGCGATCCGCCGGCTGCGCGGGGAGGGCCGCTGACGGGAGCCGGTCGCGCGCCCGGCGCCGCCGGCGAGCGGGCGGCGGTGCGGCTCGAGAGCAGGACCCCGGAGGCGACGCGCGAGATCGGCGCCTGCCTGGGGCGCCACGCGCGGCCGGGCGAGGTCATCGCGCTCTACGGCGACCTCGGGGCGGGGAAGACCTGCCTGATCCAGGGCATCGCCGTCGGGCTCGGCGTCGGCGACGCGGTCGCGAGCCCGACGTTCATCATGATCGCCGAGTACGCCGGTCGGCTGCCCCTCTACCACGTTGACCTCTACCGGACGGGGAGCCTCGAGGAGATCCACGCCCTCGGCCTCGACGACCTCCTCGGAGGCGACGGGGTCGTCGTGATCGAGTGGGCCGAGAAGGCCGAGCCGCTCCTGCCGCTGCGGACGATCCGCGTGCGGATCGAGGGGGTCGGCGACGAGCCGCGCACGATCGAGGTGGAGGGGGCTCCGCCCGGGTGGTTCGGCCTGTAACGGTCGCGTGTCGGCTCGTCTACTGCGCGATACGACCCGTGGTCTCGGTCGAGCACCCTGCCCCGCGCAACTTCCCGCCGCTCCGTTCATCGCGCCGAGCGAGGCGTCTGGCACCGGCCTTGCTCTCCGCGTCGGTCGTGAGCGTGCAGCACCCCACGATCCGCGAGTGGCCCGCCGAGGACCGGCCCCGCGAGCGGTTCCTCACGAAGGGTCCCGAGGCCCTGAGCGATGCCGAGTGCCTCGCCATCCTCCTGGGCTCGGGCGTCCCGGGCCAGACCGCGGTCGACCAGGCCCAGGCGCTGCTCGCCGCGTTCGGGTCGCTCGGGGCGATCGCGGAGCGGGAGGTCCAGGAGCTGGCCTGGGTCGGCGGGCTCGGGATCGCGAAGGCCGTGCGGCTCGGCGCCGCCGTCGAGCTGGCGCGGCGGCTCCGCGCCCGGCCCAACGGCGGGCGCGTCAAGCTCTCGAGCCCCGAGGAGGTGGCGGGCTACTACGGCCCGGGGCTCGAGTCGAAGAAGAAAGAGGTCTTCCGGGTCGCCCTCCTCGACAGCCAGAACGGCCTCCTGCGGGACGTGCAGGTGTCGGAGGGGAGCCTCTCGGCCTCGATCGTCCACCCGCGCGAGGTGTTCCGCTCGGCGATCCTCGAGGCGGCGGCGCACCTGATCCTGGTCCACAACCACCCCTCCGGCGACCCGACGCCGTCGAAGGAGGACGTGCACCTCACGCGCCAGCTCGTCGAGGGCGCGCGCCTCCTCGGCCTCAGGATCCACGACCACGTCATCATCGGGCAGGGGCGGCACGTGAGCCTCGCCCAGCGCGGCGTGATCTGAGCGGCCACTCCTTCTTCCCTCCGGAGAGAGGGGCGGGGTGAGGGGTTCTACCGCCGCGCGCCGCGGAGGTCGGCGACGCGCCGGAGGCCGCGCGTGTCGACCGTGGCGAGGAGCGCGTCGCCGATTCGGCGGGGGAGCGTGGGACCCCGCGTGATGAAGGCGGTGAAGTAGCCGACGGCGTCGGCCCCGGCCTCGATCGCGGCCAGCGCCTTCGCGGGCGCGTCGATGCCGCCCGTCGCGATGAGGCCGATCTGCGGCCCCACCGCGCGCCGCAGCTCCCGGATCGTCGCCACGACGGTGGCGAAGAGCGCCGGGCCCGAGAGCCCGCCCGCGCCCTGCGAGAGGCCCGGGTGCTCGACCCGCCGCGTGTTCCCGAAGTTCACGGCCTCGATCCCGGCGTCCAGGATGGCCGGGACGATCACCTGGCGGTTCTCCGCCGGGTAGTCGGGGGAGAGCTTGACGATCAGCGGCTTGGCCGTCGCGCTGCGGACCTCCTTCAGGAGCCGGCGGATCCGCTCGGACGAGGCGGAGAGCTCGTAGACCAGGCGCGTGTTCGGCGAGGAGATGTTCACCTCCACGAGGTCGGCGAAGGGCGCGAGCACCTCGACGAGCTGGCGGTACTCCTCCGGCGACTCGCCGGCCACGCTGACGATCAGCGGCCGGTGGCGCGGCACGCGCGCGAGCGCGGCGCGGAACGCCTCGAGACCCGGGTTCCGGAAGCCGTTGCAGTTGACGAACCCCGGCCCCTCCGGCGTCGGGATGCGCACGAGGTTCGGCTCCGGATGGCCGGGACGCGGCGTGACCGTGATGCTCTTCGTCGTCACGGCCCCGAAGCCCAGCGCCATGGCTTTCCGGAGGATCGTGAGGTCGTAGTACATGGAGGAGAGGATCACCGGGTTCGGCAGGCGGACGCCCGCGAGCTCGACGGCGAGGCGGGGGTCGTCCAGGGAGAAGCCGGGGAACGCCCGGACGGGGAAGGCTCGGAGGAGCGCCTGACCGACCCGCACGGCTCGGCTCTCGGGGAGGCGCGAGAGCAGGCCGTGGTAGAGGAGCCGGTAGAGGCCGTCTGCCACGGACAGGAGCATCCCGCTGCCGGCAGGATACAATACCGGCAGCGAGGTCGCAATCCGACCGACCGCGGAGGTGATGCCGAGGGTGGGCGAGGCGCGCTTCGTCGCGGACGTGATGCTCGGGAAGCTCGCCCGCTGGCTGCGGGCACTCGGCTACGACACGCTCTACTTCCGGGACGCGTCGGACTCGCGCCTCCTCGGGATCGCGCTCCGCGAGCGCCGGCAGCTCCTCACGCGCGACACGGGGCTCGCGGCCCGCGCTGGCGCGGCGGGGCTCCTGATCCGCGCCGAGGACCTCGACGCGCAGATCCGCGAGGTGATGGCGGCCTGCGGCCTGAACTCGCGCGCGGCGCCGCTCTCCCGCTGCCTCGAGTGCAACGGGACGCTGGCCGAGCGGAGCCCGACCGAAGTCGAGGGCCGGGTCCCACCCTACACCCTGGCGACCCAGCCGCAGTTCTGGGAGTGCTCGGGCTGCGCGCGGGTCTTCTGGGCCGGTAGCCACGCCGAGGGGATCCTGAGCCGTCTCCAGCCGTATCTTCCGGGCGACTTCGATGGCAGGGGTTGACTCGGCGCCCGGCCGCCGTACAATCATCACGCGCACGGACGATTAGCTCAGTTGGCAGAGCACCGGCCTCACATGCCGGGGGTCGCTGGTTCGAGTCCAGCATCGTCCACCACTGAGGACAGAAAAGCCGGAGAGCGTCTCGCTCTCCGGCTTCCTGCCTTCTTGCTACAGTTCCTCAATCCCCCTGATCCGCAGGTATTCGAGGGCTTTCAGAGCCGGGAGGTAGTCGGGATCGTAGGCGAGCGCCTGCTCGAACGAGCGACGGGCGTCCCCGACGCGACCCTTCATGAGGAGGGCGCGCCCCAGGTTGAAGTGGGCGAACTGGTAGCAGCAGTAGCGCCGGGCGGCGACGGCCTTTTCCAGCCAGGGGATCGCCTCGTCCGGGCGGCCCAGCTCCATCAGGTAGGCGCCGATGTCGTTATAGGGGTTCCCGTAGTCCGGGTCCAGCGCGATGGCTTTCTTGCACTCGGTGATCGCGTCATCGAGGTGGCCGAGCTGGCTGAGGGACCACCCGAGGAACGTGTGGGCCTCCGCGGTCGGGTGGATCTCGATGGACTTCCGGAAAGAGAGGACCGCTTGGTCGTACCGGCCGAGAAGGTGGAGCAGGTAGCCGTTCCGCCAGAGCAGATAGGCTTGCTCTCCGGCGGGGAGCTTCTCGGGTTCGTCTGCGCCTGCCTGCGGGGCCGCCCGCCCGGCCAGCAGCGCGAGGACCAGGATCGCGCCCGCGAGGTGACGGTGTCCGCCTGCCGTCATGCGGTCACTTCCTCGGAGGCTGCCTCGGCTGCTGGCGCTGCTCGAGGGCTCGCAGCATCCGCTCGGCCTGCTCGATGTTCCGATGCGCGTTGACGTGGCCGGGGTCGTACTCGAGGATCTGCCGCCACTCCGCGATGGCCTCGGGGAGCTTCTCCTCCCGGAAGAGCTGCAGCCCCTGGCTATAGTGCTGGCGGACGAGCAGCTCGCGGGCGGTCCTGAGCATCCGCTCTGAGTCCTCGTAGTCCGGGGCGAGCCTGGCGAGCTGGCTCAGGGTCTGGTAGGACGAGGCGTACTTCTTCTCGGCGAACTGGCCCTTGCCGATCTCGTAGAGGATCTGCTTCTTGAGATCGAGCCCTTCCCGGTGCTGCGGGCTCGAGGCGAGGAGCCGGTCCACGTCGCCGAGCGCGACCACGTACTCTCCGCGCTCGAAGGCCTCCCGGGCGTCGGCGAGCAGCGGATTGACCTCGGGCTCCTCCCTGACCGGCGGGGGTGCTCCCGGGGTGGTCGGCGGCGGCGCGGCCTCGAGGACCCGGAACGGGACGCCCGGGATCTCGGGGATCCGGAGGGTCGCCCCGGCGGCGAGCCGCGCGTTGGGACGGAGCTGGTTGACCTCCTCGATCAGCTCGACGCGGGTGCGGTCGCCGTAGTAGCGCTCGGCGATCGACGCGGCCGTGTCGCCCTGCCGGACGGTGTGGGTGACGAAGCGCACCACCCGGACCTCGTTCTGGAGCGCCGCGAACGCGGTCTTGTTGAACGGGTCGAGCGCCAGCACGGCGAGGAAGTGGCGCCGGGCCTCGAGGTGCGAGCCCCGCGCGAGGGCCTCGCGCCCCTGGCGGATGCGCTCGGCGACCGTCCGCTCGATCCGCGCCTCGACGTTCCGCTTCGCCGCCTGGGCCGCCGTGTCCTTCGGGTCGACGGTGAGGGCGACGGCCAGCTCGTCGGCGGCCTGCTTGAGGTCGCCCTGACGGGCCAAGAGGTCGGCCCGGTCCCGGTGGCGCTGGGCGAGGGCGGCGGGCGACGGTGGCGCTGATCCGGGGAGCGCGGCGCAGGCTCCGAGCCCCAGGCAAACCAGCAGGAGAGCGCCGGGGGCGAATCCCCCTCGGCGAGTCGAAGACGAGCTCATGGACGGCGAGAGCGCGCCGGATCAGGCGCGGGAGCGTGCCACCGTCGGGCGAAGCTGCGCGCTGAGGCTCACCGGATCCGCTCCTCGCTGAAGACAGTGAGGTTCCTCGCGAACTCCTCGAGCGTCATCTCCGAGTAGATCTGGCTCCGGTGGGCCCGGAGGGGATAGACGAAGGACGGGTTGCCCTCCCGGTAGACGGTGAAGGCCGCGAGGTAGCCGTACTCCCTGACCTTCTTGATGACCTCGTCGTCCTGGTTGCCGTACGGGTAGGCGATGATCTGCGCGGTCCGCCCGAGGTGGCGCTGGAAGAGCCCCTGGGGCAGTCCCAGCTCCTCCTGCATCCGTCGGTCGAAGTCGGCGTCGGACTCACCCGGCTTGCGCCGGAGGTCCCCGTGAGTCTTCGTGTGTCCCTGGATATCGAACCCGTCCCGTGCCAGCCGGCGCAGGTCGTCCCACGTCATCGCGTTCCGCCCTGCCCCGACGTAGTCCGTGTAGATGAAGAGCGTCGCCTTGAATCCGAGCTCCTTCAGGATCGGGTAGGCGTAGTCGAGGAACGACTTGTAGCCGTCGTCGAAGGTGATGACGACAGCCCTGCGCGGGAGCTGGTGCCGGAACGAGATGAACTCGAACAGCTCCCGCAGGGTCACGACCCGGTAGCCGTTGGCCTTGAGGTGGCGCATCTGCTCTTCGAAGCTCTTGGCGGCGATGACCAGGCGCCCGCGGGCCTGGGGGCCGATGTTGTGGTAGACGAGGACGGGGACGAGCTGGTAGCCCGCGCGATCCACGCCCGCGAGGTTCCAGGGCCGTTTCGGGACCACCACCTCCCGGCCCGGGGCGACGCCCTCGTTGTAGTCCTCGATCATCCACGCTTTGCTCGGGTCGCCGAGGAATCGGCTCGCCAGGCGCTCGGCGGTGTCGCCGGGCTGGGCGAACGTGACGACGAACTCCTCCGATTCGAACGCCGCCGGCTGGGTTGCGGGCTTCCCGGCGGTCGGGCCCGGCGCGGGCGCCAGGCGCGCCTGAAGCTCCGCGCAGGCCGACAGCGCGAGCACGGCGAGGCCGAGGGCGGACACCCGGGTCCACGACGGCCGCATGTGGCCGGGGTCCTCAGGCCTCTCCGGTCAGGCCGAGGATCTCGTAGACCTCGACCGGCTCTTCCTCGTCCCTGAGCTGCACGACGCCTTGGGAGCGGGCCAGGACGGACGCCCTGACCGCCTTGTAGGTCTGCCGGCTGATAAGGATCTGACCGGGCTTCGCGAACTCTTCGAGGCGCGCGGCGAGGTTTACGTGTCTGCCGATGACCGTGTACTCCATCCGCTCCTCGGTGCCCACCGTGCCCGCCACCGCCACCCCGGTGTTCACGCCGATCCCCACGTTGATCGGCTCCTTGCCTTCCCGCAGGCGCCGCTGGCTGAGCTCCACGACGCCCGCCTGCATGGCGAGCGCGGTCCGGATCGCGCGCAGCGAGTGGTCCCCGTGCCGGATCGGCGCCCCGAAGACCACCATCACGCCGTCGCCGAGGAACTTGTCCAGGGTCCCGTCGTACCGCAAGGTGGTGTCGACCATCAGGGCGTAGAACTCGTTGAGCAGCGACACCACCTCCTCGGCCCTCAGCCGCGCGGCGAGCGGCGTGAACCGCCGGATGTCGCAGAAGAGCACCGTCACTTCCCGGCGCTCGCCCTTCAGCGCGGCCCGCTCCGGGTCCTTCAGGACCTCCTCCACGACCTCGCGGGAGACGTAGCGGCTGAAGGCCTGCTTGATCATCTCCTTCTCGCGGAGGCTCGTCGCCATCTGGTTGAAGGATTCCGTGAGCGCGCCGATCTCGTCGCGCGAGGTCACCGCCAGCGCGACGTTGTAGTTGCCGCCCGCGATCGCCCGCGTCGCGTCCACGAGGCGGAGGATCGGCCGAGAAAGGGCCGTGGAAAGGGCGACCGCCCCGCCGATGCCGGCCAGGACCATGACGACGCTGATGAGGATCGTCTCGTTGCGCGCCTTGACCAGCGCCTCGCCGATGGACCTGCGGCTGAAGCCGAGGTAAAGGGCGCCGACCCGCACCTTGCTGAAGACAAGCGGGACCGCGAAGTCGATCAGGGGGCCGAGCGCCGGGTCGGTGTAGGCCTGGACCAGCAGCTCCTCGGCGAGCGGCGCGAGTGGCCGCCGCCGCTCGAGCGGCTTGCCGACGAGGCTGAGATCCGAGTGTGCCAGAACCTTGCCGTCCTGGTCGGTGATGACGAGGTAGACGACGTCCTCGTCCTTCAACGCGTCCTTGACGAGGAGATTCAGGCTCAGCTCGTCGTGCGTGACGATCGGGTTCTTCGCGCTCGCGGCGAGGTCCCGGGCGATGGTGAGCCCGCGCTTGGTCATCTCGGCTGTGAGCTTCGTCTGCTTGAGGTGGAGCAGGAAGGCGCTCACCAGGGCGAGGGTGATGATGAGGAGGATGGCGATGAGCAGGCTGAGCTTCAGCTTCAGCGAGAGCCGGAGGCGCGCGGGCGGGCTTCCGCTGGCTGGCCGCCGCTCGGCCGTCCCGGGTCCGTCGCCCTGCGGAGAGTCCTCGTCGCTCATCGCCACGCTGCGTTTCTAGCCCCCGGAGTCCGGGTGGCCGATGCAGGTTAGACGCGCCAGCCGCCAAGCGATTATAGCAGCGCTCCCGCTCGCCCGCGGCGGCCGCCGCCGTCAGCTCGGTCCCGGCGCGGTGCGGATCACCCGTTCCAGGACCCGGACGACGACCGGGTCGAAGGCCTTCCCGGCCTCCTGCCAGAGCACCTCCAGCGCCCGCAGGGACGGCATCGGTCGCTTGTGCTTGCGCAGGGTCGTCATGGAGTCGTAGGCGTCGGCCACCGCGACGATCTGGCTGAACGGGTGGAGGTGCCAGGTCCCGGGAACCGGCGGGTACCCGAGGCGGTCGTGCCGGATCTGGTGCTCGAAGGCGACGATCATCGGCAGGCGGTTGAACCCGGGCAGTCGACTCAGCATGTCGGCGCCGCGGACCGGGTACTGCCGCATCACCTGCCATTCCTCCTGGCCCAGCGGGCCCGCCTTCTGGAGGATCTCGATGGGGATCGTGATCTTTCCGAGGTCGTGCAGGATGGCGGCGATCGCGAGCTCCCGCACGTCCCCTTCCGGCAGGCCGAGTCCGATACCGATGCTGACGGACAGGACGCAGACGTTGACGGAGTGGTAGAGCGTGTACTCGTCGTAGGACTTGATGTTCGCGAGCCGCAGGACGAGTGACGGGTCGGAGAGGATCTGCTCCAGGATCGCCGAGGTGACGACGCGGAGCGAGGAGAGCTGCTCCACCGTGACAGGCTCGCGGCGGAGAATGCCGGCCTCGACTGTCCGGAGCATCTCGACCGCCCCGAAATAGGCGCGCCGGGCCATCGCCTCGCTGGTCTGCTCTTCGCGCTTGGCCGGCTCCTCCAGGACGATGTGCGTCACGCCCTTCCGTTCGGCCCACGTCGCGACTTGGTCTCCGGTCCCGCTCGCGAGAATCTCGGCGAGCGCCTCGACCTCGGCCGGCGTGACCCCGCGGTGGAAAGTGATCCCGCCGATCTTGCGCTCGGTCTGGCACAGCTCGAGGAAGGCGCGGTACATCAGGCTCTCGCGCGGGAGGATTCGGTTCCCCGCGATCAGGAGGTCACCGATGAACCGATACGCGAGCACTTCCCGCCGCTCGAGGTAGGCGGCGACTGCCTGCAGGAAGGCCTGCTGGGCGCGCTGGATCTGGGGGTGCCGCGGCGGGTACAGCCCGGACAGTCGCAGGAGGCCGTTGAGCTGGGCGAAGACGACCTCCGCCTGGGCGAGGACGCTTTCGGTGCTACTCACGCCCGGGCTCGGCGGGCTGCGCGGAGGGACCTGCCGGGGTGCGCATGGCGACGAGCGCGTCTTCCGCGAACCGACGGACCTTCCGCTCGTTCTGCTGCCAGGGCCACGCGCGCCGCCGCGTGATCGCCTCGAGGACCTGTCGCGCTTCGGGACCGCCGATCGAGGCCAGCGAGCCGATGATCTCCCGCTTGACCAGGAGGTCCGTCACCGTTCGCGTCGGCGTCGAGAGGAACTCGCGCAGCGGCCCCACGGCGTCGGCATCCATGAGGCTCCCGAGGAGCTTCATGGCGGCGAGGCGGACCTCACTGTCGGGATCGGCGAGGTACTCGATGAGCGGGCGCATCGCCTGCTTGCCGCCGAGGGTCGCGAGGGCGCGCGCGACCTCCCGGCGGACCAGGGGGTGCTCGTGTCGGGCCAGCTTCTCGACGATGGGGTAGGTGGCCGCGTCGCCGATGCGCGCGAGCAGCGCGACGAGGTGGCGCGTGAGGGCCGATGGCGCGTCGGCCACCTGCGACCGGATGGCCGGGACGGCGGCCGGGCCCAGGGCGGCGAGGGTCTCGAGCAGCCGATCGCGGGCGCGCGCGTCCTGCTCCGCGACCAGCAGCGCGGCGAATTCCTCCGTGGCCTCGGCGCCGAGGAGCCCGAGGTACTCCGTCGCGCCCCGGATCTCGTCGGGTCCTTCGCTCCGGCGGAGGACGTCGACGAGGAGCGAGACGTGGGAGCGCGCAGACAGCCGCTTCTGCAAGAGGTAGAGGCGGCGCTGGTGCTCGGCGATCCACTGCGGCCGGAGCTTCTCGAGGCTGTTGAGGGCGCGCAGGATCCGGAGGGCGAGGCGCAGCTCGCTCCGGGTCAGGCCCTCGGCGATCGCCTCCTCGAGGGCATCGATGAGGAACACGGGATAGGCTTCGGTCTCCACCGTGCCGAGGAGGTGGAAGAGGATGTTGACGCTGTGTCCCAAGACCGCGTCCGGGGCGCAGGCCGCGCGGACGATCTCGCCGAGCTTCGCCAGCCCGGGATCGTCCTCGGCGATCAGCGGCTGCGTCGGCGCCGGCGGCGTCTCCTTCGCGGCGAGCGCATCCTCGAGGGCCTCGCGCAGGCGCGCCTTCCGCCAGTCCTCCGCCGGCATCTCCTCGAGGTTCGCGCGGATCTCCTCGATGGCGGTCGCCGGCACGAGGGCCGTCAGTTGGGCGAGCTCGTCTCCCGAAAACCGCGTGAGGAGGCTCAGCACGTCGGGGATCCACGCCCGGGGCATGAGCCACGAGCCGGCCAGGGTACCACGGAGAGGGTCGGGGAGGGCGACGATCGACTCGGCCAGGATCCGGTAGCGGAGCTCCTTGTCCGGCTCCGCCTCGATCAGCGGGATGAGCATCTCGATGGCCGCGAAGACCCCCTCCGCCCCGCCGGGCTCGGCGAGCTCGAGGAGCCAGGGCGAGAGTCGCTTCCGGTCGTAGGTGAGCTCGCGGAACTGATCGGCGAGCGCCTCCACGATCGCGTTCACGAGGGCTTCCAGCGCGTCGAGCCGCGCCGTGAGCGCGCCGGGGCCCGCCGCACCGGTCCCGCCGTCCTCGCCCCAGAACAGGCCGCGCAGCGAGACGTGGACGACGTTCTTCTGGGAGAGCACCGCCTGCGGTCCGCCGGCGGCGTCCAGCGCCTGCTGGCCGAGGTTCAGGCAGTCGAGGAAGTCGCGCAGCTCCCACGGCTCGACGCCCGGCTCGATGACGATCTCGTTGATGTGGCACGTCTCCAGCTCGAACCGAAAGGCGTCGAGAGCCTGGTCGCGGCTGGCGAGGTGGCCCCCGTCCCATTCCCACCGGCCGTTCGCGATCCGGAGCGAGCCGGGAAGCCCCTCGTGTCGTGCACCCTCGAGATTCCGGTGGAGGCGTTGGATCCACTCGGCGGCGAGGGGGTTGCCCGCCGGGTAGAGCTTGACGGCCTTCTTCGCTCCGAGGAGTTCTTTGAGGAAGCCCTCGACGACCTGCGGGACCGGAGCGGTCGGCATCGCCACCTCTCGAAGGTTACCGGCGCACTCGAGCCCGGTTTGACGCGCTGGCGTCATTTTAGCAGACGGCCGGGCCTGGCCGGAAGAAATGGCCGCTTCTGGTGCGGGCCTAACTGCTACCGACCGCTTGACAGCTTCACCGAGCGTGGGCTACAGGGTGAGAGCGTGCGGCGCGCCCGCCCCGACTACCGGACGCTCCCGACCGAGCAGCCGAACCCCCGCACGCGCCACCTCGACCGGCTGAGCCCGCTCCGCCTGGTCGGCGCGATCGCCGCCGAGGACCGGCGGGCGGCCGCGAGCGTCGGCCGCGTCCTTCGACCGCTCGCCCGCGCGGTCGAGCTCGTCGCGGGGGCGCTGCGGGCCGGGGGCCGGCTCGTCTACGTGGGGGCGGGGAGCAGCGGCCGGCTCGGCGTGCTCGACGCGGCGGAGTGCCCACCGACCTTCGGGGTCCCGGCCAGCCGCGTGGTGGGTGTCGTGGCGGGCGGGCGCCGGGCCCTCACGCGCGCGGTCGAGGGCGCGGAGGACCGGGGGGCGGAGGCACGCCGCGCGCTCGCCCGGCTGCGCGTGGGTCCGCGGGACGTGGTCTGCGCCATCTGCGCGAGCGGGGTGACGCCCTTCGCCCTCGCGGGCCTCTCCGCCGCCCGGCGCCGCGGCGCGCGGACGCTGCTCGTGACGTGCGCGCCGTCGCCCGCCCTCCGGTCGCTCGCGGACGTCGTCATCGCGCCGCGGGTCGGGCCGGAGGTGCTGGCCGGCTCGACGCGGATGAAGGCCGGGGCCGCGACGAAGATGGTGCTGCACACGCTGACCACCGGCGCGATGGTGCGGCTCGGCAAGGTCTACGGCAACCTGATGGTGGACGTACGCCCGACGACCCGGAAGCTCCGCGCCCGCGCGCGCGGGATCGTCTCCGCCCTCACCGGGCTGCGGCCGGCCGCCGCCCGCGGCCTCCTCGCGCGCGCCGGCGGCCGTCCGAAGGTCGCGGTCGTCATGCAGCGATGCCGCCTCGGGCCTGCGGGAGCGCGTCGCTGGCTCCGGGCGCACGGCGACGACCTCCGCGCCGCGCTCGAGCCCCCGCGCAGGGCGCCGAGAGCACGCCGGAGCGGTTTGCCCGTTCGCGCGCCCCAAGCCGAAGCGCTCCGAGCGCGTTCCCACCCCTCCGGGGTAGGTTCCCGGCCCGCGCGATCTTCCATCTGGTCGCGACGGCTCCGGCCTGCGGCCTCCGCGGCGTCGCTCCCTTCTCCGCGGGGGGAGGTTCGGCCCCCCGAAAGAAAGGGGGGCGAAGCCCCCCTCCGAGGATCACCCCGTGGCCGCTGACCCGCTCGCCGCGCTGCTCGCCCTCCGGGAGGTCGCCCCCCGGCGGATCGTCGGCCTCATGTCCGGGACGAGTGCCGACGGGGTGGACGCGGCGCTGGTCGAGGTGGAGGGCGCCGGGGAGGCGACGCGCGTCCGCCTGGTGGCCTTCCTGACACGGCCCTACGCGCCCGCGCTGCGGACGCGGGTGCTCGGTCTGGGCGAGGCCGGTGCCGCGGAGCTGCTCGACCTCCACTACCGCCTGGGCGAGGAGTTCGCCTGCGCGGCCCTGGCGGTCATCGAGCCGGCGCGGCGCCGCGGCGCCGCGGTCCACCTCGTCGGCTCGCACGGGCAGACCGCGCGCCACCACCCGCGGGGCGCCGCGCCCGCGGGGCGGGGCGCCACGCTCCAGGTCGGCGAGCCGGCGGTGATCGCCGAGCTGACCGGGTTGCCGGTGGTGGCGGACTTCCGGGCGCGCGACGTGGCCGCGGGGGGCGAGGGCGCGCCGCTCGTGCCGCTCGTGGACTGGCTGCTCTTCCGAGTCGCGGGCCGGGTGCGGGCGTGCCTCAACCTCGGGGGCATCGCAAACGTGACGGTGCTCGGCGACCGACTCGAGACCGTGCGCGCCTTCGACCTGGGTCCGGCGAACATGCCGCTCGACGCCGTCGTCCAGGCGTGGACCGGGGACGTCCAGGCGTTCGACCGGGAGGGCGCCCGCGCGGCCGCGGGGCGGGTGGATGCGGCGCTGGTCGCCGAGCTCCTCGGGCATCCCTTCCTCGCCGCCCCACCGCCGAAGTCCACGGGGCGCGAGACGTTCGGGCGGGGGTTCGTCGCCCCGCTCCTGGCTCGCTTCGCCGGGCGCGAGGCGGACCTCCTCGCGACCCTCACCCGCTTCGTCGGCGAGGCGGTGGCCGACGGACTCCGGCGCCACGTATCCGAGCGGATCGACGAGCTGCTCGTCTCGGGCGGCGGGGTGCGGAACCGCACTCTCATGCGCGCGCTCGGCGAGACCCTGGCGCCAGTGCCGGTGCGCTCCCTCGACGCCGCGGCCGGGATGGACCCCGACGCCAAGGAGGCCGTCGCGTTCGCGGTCCTCGCGAACGAGACCCTGTTCGGGCGCCCCGGGAACCTCCCCGCCGCGACCGGCGCCGCCGGGCTCCGGGTCCTCGGGAAGATCGTCCTGCCGTGACGCTCCCCGGCGGGAGGACGCTCCTTCCCCGGGCCGTCCCCTACGTCCCCCAGTTCGCGAGCCCGGAGCTTACCGCCGACATCCTGGCCGGCCGGCTCGACCCGGCCGCGGATCCCCGGTGGGCGGAGTCCGGCTACCCGAGCGTGGGGGCGTACGCGTTCTGGGCGCCGCGACTCTGCGGGATCGCGTGTCTCATGATGGGCATCCGCGCGGTCCGGCCGGCCTTCGCCGGGTCGCTCGCGGGGCTCGCGACCGAGTGCGCCGGCGAGGGCGGCTACGTGCTCTGGGACGCGGCCGGCCGGTGGGTGGACTACGGGTGGGTCTACGAGCCGATGCTGCGGGTGGCGCGCCGCTACGGGCTCGAGGGCGCCGTCTCGACCGCGCTCGGTTTCGAGGACGTGTGCGCGGCAGTGCTGCAGGACGTGCTCGTGATCGCCTCGGTGAATCCGAGCCACGTGCGCGGCGAGCGCCTCGACGAGCCACTCGACCCGGGTGGCCACCTCGTGGTCGTCTTGGGGTTCGACGCTGCGGGCGGGCAGTGCGAGGCGGTGCTCTGCCACAACCCTTCGGGGACGACCGCGACGACGCGGGAGGCGGGGCGGGTCGAGGCTGCGGTCTTCCGCCGGGCGTTCGCCGGTCGGGGGCTCCTCCTCTGGCCGGCCGGTTCCCCTCTGGGGGCGAGGACGGGGTGAGGGGGTTCGCCTCAGAGATCCGGGAACAGCAAGGGCTGCTCGGCGCCGACGCGCCGCGCCTTCCGGGCGCGCGGGGCCTTCGTGGCTCGCGGTTTCGCCGGCGGGTGGCGCCGCTTCCGCGCGGGGAGGGTCCACCCCTTCTGGCGGGCGATCTTGTCCCCCTGCTTGATGACGAGGAGGTCTACGAGGCGGGCCAGCGGGTGGCCGAGGAGGGTCAGGTACTTCAGCCAGTAGCGCGGGGTGAAGGCGAGCGTGCGCATCTCGTCGAGGGCGAGGGCGAGCGCGGCGCGGTCGCCCTTGCGCGCGGCGACACGCAGCCGGTCGAGGATGCGGCCCTGACTCGTGCGGCCCCGGGCGGTTCCGCCGCTCACGGCCGGGGCTGCCGCTCGCGGCGAACGATCCGCACCGCGCCGACCGCCACGAGGACCAGGCCCGCGGCGGTCAGGAGCCCCTGCTTCCAGCCGAATCCCGGGAAGCCGCCGACGTTGATGAGATCGGCGGTCAGACCGAGGATGGCCAGTGCGGTCCCGGCGACGAGAGCGACCCAGTCCAGCGCGCGCATCGGACCTCCTCGCGGTCCGCCCGGCGTATTGTAGCACGCGCCCTCGCGCCGTCCGGGTTGGCCGCGGCGGTCGCCGGTTGTAAACTGAAAGCAGGTGGTCGCGCGAGGCGGCCAGCGGGTCCACCCGAGAGCGCCCGAGGGAGCCGGCGCAGGGAGCCGAGGCATGACGCAGATCGGGTTCGTCGGGATCGGGAACATGGGACTCCCCATGGCCACGAACCTCATCAAGGCGGGCTACCCGGTCGAGGCTTACGACATGCGGCGCGAGGCGGTCGAGGCTGTCGTGGCCCGCGGCGCCACGGCCGGGGGCTCGACGGCGGAGGTCGCGGGGCGGGTGGAGGTGCTGATCACGATGCTCCCCAACTCCCCGGACGTCGAGGCCGCGTACCTGGGTCCGAAGGGCGTGCTGGAGGGGGCCCGACCGGGCCTCCTCTGCATCGACATGAGCACCATCGACCCCGCGGCGACCCGCCGGGTCGGCGAGCGGCTGGCCGCCAAGGGGGTCCGGATGATCGACGCCCCCGTCTCCGGGGCGGTGCCGCGGGCGGTCGAGGGGACGCTCACCATCATGGTCGGCGGCGAGGCAGCCGTCTTCGAGACGGCGCGGTCGATCCTGCGTGCCATGGGATCGAACGTGATCCACGTCGGTCCCCTGGGCTCGGGCGAGGTCGCGAAGATCTGCAACAACCTGATCGCCGGGGTCGCGATGATCGCCGTGGCCGAGGCCTTCACGATCGGGCTCCGGGCGGGCGTGGATCCCAAGGTGCTCCACGAGGTGATCAGCAAGAGCTCGGGGAACTGCTGGTCCCTCGAGCACAACTGCCCGGTGCCCGGGCTCACGCCCAGGGCCGCGTCGAACCAGGCCTACGCCCCGGGTTTCATGACGGACCTCATGGCGAAGGACCTGTCGCTGGCGCGGGCCGCGGCGCGCGACCTGGGCGCGACCTGTTTCACGGGGACCCTGGCGCACGAACTCTACACCCTCGCGAGCCGCCACGGCCTCGGGCGCCGGGACTTCTCGTCGGTGATCCAGCTCCTGACCGCGACCGGGCGCTGAGGTCGGCAGGGCCGGTCGCCCGGAGGCGTGCGATGTTGACGCGGGCGACCCGATCGAGTGTCGTGAAAGTGACGCTGGGGGTGCTCGTCGTCCTCGGGGCCACCGCCGGCGCGGCGCAGCAGCCACCGAGCGTCGGGGTGGAGGCCCCCCGGCCCGACCGTCCCCCCGCCGAGTTGGGGCTCGAGCCGACACAGCCGCCCGAGCAGCAGGGGGCGCGCGAGCAGGAGTTCTACCCCGGGCGGGTCAGGAGCCGCCACGAACCCGCCTTCATCACTCCGTTCGTCGGCACCGCGCCGGTTTCCCGGCGGTCGGCCGTGAAGTTCGGGCTGAGCGGCTGGACGGCCCCCGCGCTCCCCTTCGACATGCCGGAGGCGAGCGGGGGGTTCGCGTTCGGGCTGACGGTGCTCTGGGGGGTGCCGGTCGCCGAGGAGAAAGCGCCGGAGGCGATGCCGTCCGGGGAGCGCTGACGGCGAGGGCGGCTCAGCCCTTCGCCAGGCGCTCGATGTCGCGCTTGGGCAGCCCCTCGAGTCGGCCGAGCAGCGCCTTCACGCGACGCTCGGAGGTGTGGTCCGCGAGGATCCGGCGCCTCGAGCGCGTGCCGTTCACGATGAAGGCCACCCAGTCGTCCAGGTTCGGTGTCCCCCGCCACTGAATCACGAGACCACTCGATTTCAGTTTCTTCCGTCCTTCGGATTTGGCCAGGGGCTTTCGCGGGACCTCCATCACATCCTCCGGCGTGACCGCGGGCGATGAAGTGAAGCGGGACGATGCCGTCAACGCCCTCTATAAATCGTCCGCGACCGCATCCGTGTCAAGAGTTTGTTTCGTCAATGACGATGCGCCTCCGCGATCGAGAGGGCGCGCGGCGAGCGGATTCTTCGGGCGATCGCACACGCGACCCTCATGGATCACGGTCTGATGCGGCGCCGCGGGGCGTGCATGCGCGGAAGGCGCGCCGAACGCGGGGGAGCGCAGACGGTGGATGAGTGTGGATAAGTGGATAACTTTGCCGGGCCGACGACCCACGCGTCGACATCACGGTCGTGGCGCACGCGACTCACCGCCCCGTGCGGTGTCGCGCGATGTTCGCCTGCGTGAGCGGGCTCGCCAGGCCGCGCACCGCGACGTCGACGCAGGCGACGGTGCCCGCCTTCGTGGCACGCTCGAGCGCGGGGCGGAGATCCGCGGGGTGCGTCACGTGGACGCCGACCCCGCCCATGCCCTCGACGACCCGGTCGTAGCGCACCGGGCCGAGCTCGACGCCGCTCGTCCGGTCGTAGAACGCCGCCTGGAGTTCCCGCTCCATCCCCCAGCCGCTGTCGTTGCCCACGACCACGATGACCGGGGCGTTGAAGCGGAGCGCCGTGTGCAGTTCCCACCCGTGCATGGCGAACCCGCCGTCGCCGATGAGGATCACGACCGCCGCCTCCGGCCGAGCGAGCTTCGCCGCGATCCCAAATGGGATCGCCGCCCCGACCGTGCCCATGGGGCCGAGCCGGAGCCAGGAGGCCGGCCGGCGGATGACCTCCCGCGCCGCGGGGTTCAGCAGAGGGTCAGCGTACCCGAAGCAGAGGGCGTGGTCGTCGGAGAGGGCGCCGCGCGCCAGGCCGACCGTGAAGCAGGGGATCCCCGTCGCCTCGACGAGGTTCCGCAGCGCCTCCCACCCCCGCCCCCAGAAGACTCCGCTCCCCGCGACGATCACGGGCCGCGCCGCGGCGCGGAGGCGATCGAGCAGCGCCTCGACGGCGGCCGCGGAGGCCGCCGGACGCTCGGGACGAACCGGGGGTGCGAGCGGAACGGCCGCTTCGTCCACTTCGGCCGAGAGCACGTCCACCGGGATCGAAGGTGCTCGGCGAGCGCGTGGTGTGGGTGAACGCGGCCGGCTGCTTCACCATGCTCGCGGTCTTTCCCTACACGCCGTTCCGCGGGTCGTGGCTCTACACGACGATGGCGAGCGCGCCGGCGGGTGCCCAGGGGATCCGGGACGCGCTCGACGTCCTGCAGGCGCGCGGCCGCCTCCGCCCGGAGGAGGACGTCCAGGTCGTCGTTGTCGCCGGGGACGGCTCGACCTACGACATGGCGCTGTCCTCGACGTCGGGCGCCATCTGGCGGGGCCTCGACTTCTGGTACCTCTGCTACGACAACGAGTCGTACGGGAACACCGGGGTCCAGATGTCGAGCGCGACCCCGTACGCGGCGCGGACGCAGACGACGCCGGTGACCGCGCGCACGGCCGAGGGGATGGGGCAGCGCCGGAAGGACCTCTTCGAGATCTGGCGCGCCCACCAGCCGGCGTACGTCGCCACGGTCTCGCCCCGCTACCCGATGGACCTCGCCCGGAAGCTCGAGAAGGCCCGGGCGCTCCGGGGGCCGAAGCTCATCCTCGCGGCGGCCCCCTGTCCCACGGGGTGGGAGTTCGATCCCGCGAAGACCTACGACGTCGCCCGGCTCCAGGTCGAGACGGGCCTCTTCCCCCTGAAGGAGGCCGCCGGCGGCGGCCCGGTCGTCCACACCCACGTGCCGGGCAAGCGCCGGCCGGTGGAGGACTACCTCCGCCGTCAGGGCCGCTTCCGGCACCTCTTCGAGCCCGTTCGCCAGGACGCCGTCATCCAGCGCATCCAGGCGGACGTGGACCGCTACTGGGCGTCCGTCGCCGCTGCGGCGCGGTAGCCGCGCTCTTCAGAGACCCGCGAGGACGTCCTCGATCGCCAGCGGGCCGGCCTCCTCGAGCCGGTAGCGGGAGTCTCTCTCCCTCCCTCATCCGGCACCGAGCAACTGCGGATCACCAACCGGCAAAGGCGCGGTATACTCGGCGAGGAGGCGCACCTGGCGTGGGTCTCTTCCACATCTCAGGACGGCTGATCGGACCCGCGGGGCGGGGTGAGGACGTCCAGCTCTTGGTGGACACGGGAGCCACCTTCCTCGTGGTCCCCCAGCCGCTCGCGGACCGCCTCGAGCTTCGGCCGACGCGAACTTGCCCGATTCAGACCGCGGGCGGTCGGGAGGAGACCTGGCCGCTGGCGGAAGTCCGTCTTGTGCTGGATGGCGACGAGGTCACCACGCGATGCCTCATCGCCCCCGGTGGCCCGCCGCTGCTCGGCGCGGTCGCGCTCGAGAGCCTGCTCCTCGCGGTCGACCCCGTCGCCAAGCGCCTCGTGCCCATAAAGGGTTTCGTCGGCTAGATCTTCGGACGGGAGCTCCGCCCCCCTTTTCCATCTCTCCCCGTCTCGTCTCTCGCGCCCTGCCCGATCCGCGACACCGCTCCGGGGGCCGACGGCGCTCGCGGCAAGGCCGCGGTCTTCGCCCTTCGGCGAACGCATCGCACCTGCCGCCCCCAAGAAAGTCACCCGGACGGGCGCCAAGCCGCGGCCGTCTGATCACACTCCTGCGAGCACGTCCTCGAGCGCCAGCGGGCCGGCCTCCTCGAGCCGGTAGCGGACCCGCACGACGGGGTGGCGCACGGTGAGGCTCCGCCGGAGATCCACCGGGGTCCCGAGGAGGACGAGGTCGCAGGGGACGGCGTCGATCGTCGCCTGCAGGTCCGCGAGCTGCGCCGGCCCGTACCCCACCGCCGGGAGGACCGGCCCGAGGCCCGGGTAGCGGGCGAAGACCTCGCGGAGACTCCCCCGCGCGTAGGGCCGCGGATCCACGAGCGTCGCCCCGAAGCGCCGCGCGGCCAGCTCGGCGGCGCCCGCGGGCATGCCTCCGTGGGTGAGCGTCGGGCCGTCGTCCACCGCGAGGACCGCGCGCCCGCGGAGGGCCCCGGCATCCTCCACGGTGATGGGGAGTCGCGTGTCGAGGACGCGGGCGCGCGGGTTCAGCGCTCGGATCGCGGCGCGCACCGCCTCGATCGCCGCCGGCGCCGCCGTGTCCTCCTTGACGATCACGGCGACGTCCGCGAGCCGGAGGTTGGTCTCGCCGGGATGGTAGCGGGACTCGTGGCCCGCCCGGTGCGGGTCCACGAGGCAGAGGTGGAGCGTCGGGATGACGAACGGCAGGTCGTTGTTCCCGCCGTCCCACACCAGCACGTCTGCCTCGTCTTCCGCCCGCGCCAGGATGGCCGCGTAGTCCACCCCGGCGAACACGACGCTGCCCGCCTCGAGGTGCGGCTCGTACTCCTCCCGCTCCTCCAGCGTGACGCGGGCGCGGTCGAGGTCGGCGAAGGTGGCGAAGCGCTGGAGGCGCTGGGCCAGGAGGTCGCCGTAGGGCATCGGGTGGCGGACCACGGCGACCCGCCGGCCGCGGCCCCGCAGGAGCTCGACGACGCGGCGGCTCACCGCGCCTTTGCCGCAGCCCGTCCGCACCGCGCACACGGCGACGACGGGCTTCGTCGTGCGGAGCATGGTCCGCCGGGGCCCGAGGAGAGCGAAGTCCGCCCCGGCTGCGAGCGCCCGACTCGCGAGGTGCATGACGTCCTCGTGGCTCACGTCGCTGTAGGCGAAGACCACCTGGTCCACGGAGCGCTCCCGCACCAGGCGCTCGAGCTCGGCCTCGGGCTCGATCGGGATCCCGGCAGGGTAGCGCGGCCCGGCCAGCTCGGCGGGATAGCGACGGTCCGCGATCCCCGGGATCTGCGCCGCCGTGAAGGCCACGACCTCGACCCCGGGGTCGTCCCGGAAGGCGACGTTGAAGTTGTGGAAGTCGCGGCCGGCCGCGCCGAGGATCAGCACGCGCGTGAGCATCCTGGCCTCCCGCTCACTGTGGCACGAGCGTCCGACCTGGGACGCCGGTGCCTCAGCGCTCCGGAGCGTGCGGCCCTAACTACCGGGATTCGTTGGGCGGGCCCGTGGCACCGCCGTTGCACGACCCGGCCGTGGGACCGTTACCCGAGTGTGTCAGCAAGGGGGGTGCCACCGCCAGGCCTGCGGGTCGGGGGGGTGGCTGGCGAGGGAGAGGCGATGGTGATCAGCATCCGAGGAGTCGCCGGTCGGGACCCCGTGCGTCGGCACGTCACGAAGCGGCTGGCGGCGGCGCTCGCCCGGCTCCAGGTCAAGCCGGTGGGCGCGCAGGCGCTCTTCCGGGACGAGAACGGGCCGAAGGGGGGGATCGACGTCCGCTGCACGTTGACGGTGCGGCTTCCCTACCGCCCCGTCGTACGGGTGGAGCACATGGGGGACACCCCCCGGCTCGCCTTCGACGCGGCCTTCGGGATCCTCGAGCGCCAGCTCGAGCGGTACGTGGAGCGCGACCGGGAGAGTCGTCGGTACCCCAAGAAGTACTTCGTCGCCAGGCGGGTCCTGGGCGGAGGGTCGCGGCCCCCGGGGGCGAGCGAGGGGCGGGCGGTGAAAGGAGGCGGCTGATGGCCGAGTACGAGTTCGAGTGCCACGTATGCAAGAAGGTGTTCACGCTCTTCATGCGTATCGCCGAGCGGTCGACGGCCAAGATCCGCTGCCCCGGCTGCGGCAGCGAGGACGTCGAGGCCCTGATGTCGCCGTTCGTCGCCAAGACCGCGAAGAAGAGCTAGGCTGGCGCGCGACCTCGCGCCCGAGGAGCCGAGATGAACGCGATCGAAGAACGCCTGCAGTCCGAGCTGCGGACCACGCGCGAGCGCCTCCGGCACCTGGGGCTCGGCGTCATGGTCGAGGAGGTGCCCGGCGTGGTCGGGGAGGACGCGGCCCTGACCGACACCGCCGACGTGGGCCAGGCGAACGAGGAGCGCGAGATGAACTGCGCCGCCTGGAGCCGGCTCGTCGACCGGGCGAAGCGGCTGGCGTATGCCCTCGACCGGCTCGCCGAGGGGGGTTACGGGGTCTGCGAGGAGTGCGGCGAGCCGATCAACCCGCGGCGCCTCGATGCCATCCCCGAGGCGACCACGTGCGTCCGCTGCCAGGATCGGCTCGAGCGGCAGGCGCGCCAGCGGGTCGTGGCGCACGCCCGCTCGAACGGGAGCGACGGATGATCACGGTCCGGCGGTCTCTCGACGCGCGGCTCGCGGACGAGTTTCGGGGGCTCCTGCGCGCCGCGCGCGTCCGGCTCCTCCGGACGGTCGCGATCACCGTCGACGAGCTCGCGACGCTGGAGGCGCACCAGCCCGGCGCCCCGATCGAGGACACGGCGCGGGAGCAGGTGCTGGCGATCCTCTCCCGGCTCGAGCTCCAGGAGAAGCGCGAGCTCGACGAGATCGACGCCGCGTGGGCGAGGCTCGACGCGGGCACGTTCGGCGCGTGCCAGGGGTGCAGCGGGTTCATCCCGCTCGCACGGCTCAGGGCCGTCCCCACGGCCCGGTACTGCCTGGCGTGCCAGGCGAAGCACGCGGGGAGAAGATGACGATCGGCACCCCGAAGTAGAGCGCCGCGAGCCACGAGCCGATCAACCCCATGTCGTGATAGAGCGGCAGCCAGCTCACGCCGATGTCGTCGGGCCGCACCCCGATCGCCTCGCCGATGGCGCGGATGTTGGCCAGGATGTTCGCGTGGGAGAGCAGCACTCCCTTGGGATCCCCGGTGCTTCCCGAGGTGTACTGGATCAGGGCGGGGTCGGCGGGGTGCAGCCAGCCCGGCGTCGCAACGGCGCCGGGCTGTGCCAGCTGCTCTGGGGTCACCACGGCGTGGAGCGGCGGGACGCGCGGCCGCAGGAGCCGTGCCACCCGCGTCGCCTCGCCGAAGGTGACGAGCAGGCGGGCCTGGGCGTTCTCGAGGATCTTCACCTGCCGAGTGGCGTACTCCTCGATCCGATCGGCACGGAAGGGCGGGTACATCGGCACGGGCACGCTCCCCGCCAGGAGGACGCCAAAGAAGGCCGGGAAGAACGCGGCTTCGGTCCGCAGCATGAGGGCGACCGTGTCTCCGCGCCCGAGGCCGCGGGATCGGAGTCCCACGGCGATGGCCACGGTCTGGTCCCAGAGGTCGCCGTAGGAGATCCGGCGCTCGGACCCGTCGTCCTCCCGCAAGAGGATGTGGACGCGGGCGGGGTGCGCTTCGGCGTGCCACCGCAGGGCGGCCGTCAGGGTGTCGGTCGCGGCTGGCGCCGGGACGCCCGGCTCCACGACGCGTGCGGCGGTCTCCTGTGGCACCTCGGGCGCGGCTGGCGCGGCGGCGCCGAGGGCCCGCGCCAGGTCCGAGACCCGCTCGGCTTCGGCGATCACCGCGTCCGGCAGGCGCACCCCGAACTCCTGCTCGAGCCGGACGAGCAGCTCGACGCTCCCCAGACCGAGGTCGCGGTCGAGCAGGCTGCCGGGCGTCACCGGCCGGCCCGGAGCCTCGCCCTCCAGCTCGGCGACGAGCGCGGTCACGAGCTCGAGGAGCCGTCCCTCGATGGTCTGGTGCTCCCCAAGCGCGGAGCGAGGGAGTGAGGTCGTCGCGTTCACGGCGTGGCGCTCCTGGCCGTCAGGCGAGTCCTCTTCCGGAGCGTGAGGCGAGTTACGCCAGGGTCTCGGCGGCGGCCTCGGCCCCCGCCGGAGTCGTGCCGAGCCGGGCCAAGCTAGCGAGCGCTCGCCCCCCGTGGACCCGGCAGAACTGCTTCGGTCGCTCGTCCCCGGCGATGCGCCGGGCGAGTGGGCGGAGACGAGTGCCTTTCCCGCCCTCAAGGACGATCCCCCAGCGATCGCGTTCCTGCCCGCACGGCATTGCCGCCTCCCCGCTAACGCCCGTGGGTGCAATCAGGCTGCCACGCTTGGTCGGGCCGCCATCGTCCGAGAACCCCCTGTCCTGACTGCCGAAAGCGCGTCCCCGCGTCGTCCGCGGTCCATCCCCCGGGTGGGGAGCGCCCGACCCACCGGGGCAGGCGGGCGACACTCGGCGCACCTCACCGGGACCGAAGTCCCCGGGAAGTCGGCGGTTTCGTACCGGATTTCGGTGACAGCCGGCTTGCACACACAACCCTGCGGGGGGCGTGACATGGCGGGGACGACGCGCTCGTGCTGGCGCTCAACCGAGAGGCGCAGGATTTCAACGCGTTCCCCGTCGTGGATGGCCGTGGCGTGCTCCAGGGGATCGTAACGAAGCTCGATCTCCTCCGAATGTTCCGACCGACCCGGTACCGATGGCTCCCCGAACTCCGGCCACTGGCCGGCGAGCGGGTCGCGGACATCATGACCCGCGAGATCGTCGGGGTCGGGCCGGGGGATCCCGTCGCGGTCGCGGTGGACCTGATGATCGCGTACCAGCTCCGGAGCCTTCCCGTCCTGGAGCGGCGCGAGGGTCGTCCGGCGCTGGTCGGCATCGTGAGCCGCACGGATGTCCTCCGGTGTCTGATGGACGTGTCAACCGACGGCGTGGGGCGCGCGCGTCTCGGCCTGGGGCGGGACGGCCCCAGGGCGGGGCGCTCCGGTCGGCCTAACCCGCCGATTCGCTTGGCGCATCCCGTGGCATCGCCATTGCACCTCGAGGCGTCGGGACTCTTGCGCCCGGCGCGGGCGGGGAGGAGAGCGATGTTCGCCAACCGGGAGGCGGCGGGTCGGGCCCTGGCGGAGCGGCTCGCGCCGCTCGTCGGGGCGCCGTGCGTCGTGGCGGGGATCCCGCGCGGTGGCGTCGCCGTGGCGCTGCCCGTCGCGGAGCGGCTCGGGGCGCCCCTGGCCGCGGTCTTCGCCCACAAGCTGAGCGCCCCGTTCGCGCCGGAGCTTGCCTTCGGCGCCATCGACGAGGATGGGGAGGCGATCCTCGACGCGGCCACGGTCGCCGTGCTCGGGCTCGCGCCGGAGGACGTCGAGATGGCGAAGGCGGGCGAGCGACGGGCGATCGAGCGGCGGATCGCGCGTTACGGCGCGCCGGCGCTCGCGCCGCTGCTTCCCGGTCGGGCCGCCGTGCTCGTGGACGACGGGCTCGCGACGGGCCTCACCATGCGCGCCGCGCTGGCCTACGTCCGCCGCCACGGGGCGCGCGAGGTCACGGTCGCCACGCCCGTCGCGTCGGGCGAGGCGGCTGCGCGCTTTGCCCGCGAGGCCGACCGCTTCGTCAGCCTGGTCGTGGACGACGCGTTCCGGGCCGTCGGCGAGTACTACGCGGACTTCGCACCCGTCCCGGACCAGGCGGTGGTGGCGATGCTGGCCCGCGCCCGAGAGGCCGTCCAGTGACGCACCCCGGGGTCAGTCCCGGGCGCCCGCCGGGCTCCGGAAAGCGCAGGCGCCCCTCCCCCCGGTGGGTGGGGAGGGGACGGGGGTGGGGGTGGACGCGATAGCCACGCCGCCCGGCGCCTTCGTCTCGGGTCCCGTCGTCCTCCGGGAGGCGGCCCTGTTCACCGACCTCTATGAGCTGACGATGGCCGCGTCCTACCTCCGCGAGGGCCTGACGGGCGCCGCCACCTTCAGCCTCTTCGTGCGGAAGCTTCCCCCCGGCCGCGGCTTCCTCGTCGCCGCGGGGCTCGAGGACGTGCTCGCCTACCTCCGCGGGTTCCGGTTCTCGGAGGCCGCCATCGACTACCTGCGCGACCTCGGGCGGTTCGACGCGGCGTTCCTCGAGTCCCTGCGCGAGCTGCGCTTCACGGGCGACGTGCGCGCCGTCCCCGAGGGGACCGTCGTCTTCGCGGACGAGCCGCTCCTCGAGGTGACGGCCGCCATCGCCGAGGCCCAGCTCGTCGAGACGGCCGTGATGAACGCCTGCCACTTCCAGACCCTGCTCGCGAGCAAGGCGGCCCGCGCCGTCCTCGCCGCCCGCAGGCGCCGCGTCGTGGAGTTCGGCCTGCGGCGGACCCCGGGCGTGGACGCGGGCCTGAAGGCCGCGCGCTCCGCCTACATCGCCGGTGCCACGACGAGCAGCAACGTGCTGGCCGGCCTCGCGTACGGGATCCCCCCCGTCGGCACGATGGCCCACTCGTACGTGCTGGCCTTCCGCCGGGAGATCGACGCCTTCCGGGCGTTCGCGCGCGCCTTCCCCGACGCGACGACGCTCCTCATCGACACGTACGACACGCTCGCCGCAGCGCACAAGGCCGTGGCGGTGGCCCGCGAGATGGAGGCGGGGGGACATCGGCTCGCGGGCGTGCGCCTGGACAGCGGCGACCTCCTCGCCCTCAGCCGTGAGGTACGCGCGATCCTCGACCGGGCGGGCCTCGGGGACGTCCGCATCTTCGCGAGCGGCGGTCTCGACGAGGACGAGATCGACCGGCTGCTCGAGGCCGGGGCGCCGATCGACGCCTTCGGCGTCGGGACCCGCATGGACGTGTCGGCGGACGCGCCGTATCTGGACATGGCCTACAAGCTCGTGCGCTACGCGGATCGCGACGTCTTGAAGACCAGCGTGGGCAAGGAGACCTGGACCGGAGAGAAGCAGGTCTACCGCTTCCGGGGCCCGGACGGCCGGTTCCGCGGGGATCTCCTGGCCCTGCGTGACGAGCCTGCCCCTCCCGGCGGAGCGCCGCTGCTGGTCCCCGTCATGGCGTCGGGCGCCCTCGTCGCCCGCGCCCCCGCGCTCGACGAGATCCGCGCCCGCTGCGCGGCCGAGCTGGCGGCGCTCCCTGACGAGGTGCGCCGGCTGCGGAGCCCGGGGAGCTACGCCGTGCGGCCGAGCGAGCGCCTGGTCGCCCGGCAACGCGCCCTGCGGGCCACGATCGAGGCGACCGAGGTCCGTCCGGCGCTGGAGCCCGCGGCGGCTGGGGCGGTGGCGCCGCAGCCTGGGGCGGCGGGGCCTCAGCCGCGCCCGGAATGGGAGCCGTAACTCACCGATTCGGTGGGCGAAGTCGGTGGCACCTCGGTTGCAGCTGAAAGGCGGCGGACAGGGTACGACTCTCTTCAGAAGGAGGACTGCCATGCGAGCCCTGACCCCGTGGACCGGCCTGTCGACCCTCAGGCACGAGATGGACCGCCTCTTCGACCGTCTGTGGGAGGGGGAGTTCCCCACGCTGCCGATGGCCGGGGAGTGGACCCCCGCGCTGGACCTGTCCGAGACGAAGGACGCCCTGATGGTGAAGGCGGAGATCCCCGGCATCGAGCCGAAGGAGATCGAGGTCTCGCTCCAGGGCGAGGTCCTGACGATCAAAGGGGAGAAGGAGGAGGAGCGGGAGGAGAAGGACAAGCACTACTACCGCAAGGAGCGCACGTACGGCGCGTTCGCCCGGAGCCTCCGGCTCCCGGTGGCGGTGGACGGGAGCAAGGTCACGGCGAGCTTCAAGAACGGCCTGCTCACGATCACGCTGCCCAAGGCGCCGGCGGCGAAGGGCGCGACCATCCCCGTCAAGACGGAGTAGGGAACCAGCCGGGAGGCTGCGGTGGGGCGGCACGCGTTCCTCGAAACCGTGGCGCTGGCCGACTGCGCGGTCGAGGTCGAGGGGACGGATCTGGACGACCTCTTCGAGACCGCGGCGCGCGCGCTGGCCGAGCTCATGGTGGACCCCGAGACCGTGCCGCCCGTTCTCGAGCGGCGGATCGAGCTCGCGGCCCCCGCGCTGGACCTGCTCCTCTACGACTGGCTGTCCGAGCTGATCTACCGGAAGGACCGGGACCGCGAGGTCTTCACGCGCGTGGAAGTGCGCGTGACCGGGCACGGCCCGGCGCGCCTCGCGGCCCGCCTGCAGGGCGGCCCGCTCGACCCCGAGCGGACCGCCCTGCGCGCCGATCCGAAGGCCGTGACCTTCCACCAGTTCGCCCTGGGCTGCCAGGGCGGGGTGTGGCGGGCGCGGCTCGTCATCGACATCTAATGCGGGCCCAACTAACGTCGCCTAGCGTCGTCCTCGGTCGTCGGCGAGCCTCAACGTATGCGGCATACGCCTCGGCCCGCCTCCTCCCTGCGTCCTCGCTATGCTCGTTACTTGGCCCCGCACCTTTGGCAACCCGGGTGGTTTCGCACTTGGAACGTATCTGATTTAGCTCGGGCGAGGGCGCGATGAAGCTCCTGCCGGTCGGCGACTGCGTGTGGGAGATCCCGCCGAGCGAGAAGCACGGGATGCGGGTGCCGGCGCGCATCTATGCCTCCGAGGCGCTCCTCGGCGGGATGGACCAGGGCGTGTTCGACCAGGTCACGAACGTGGCCTGCCTCCCCGGCATCGTCGGCGCGGCCCTGTGCATGCCCGACGGGCACTGGGGATACGGCTTCCCGATCGGCGGCGTCGCCGCGTTCCGCGCCGACACGGGGATCATCTCCCCGGGCGGGATCGGCTTCGACATCAACTGCGGGATGCGCCTCCTCCGGACCTCGCTCACCGAGGGCGAGGTGCGGCCACGGCTCCGGGAGCTGGTCGCCGCGCTCTTCGCCGCGGTCCCCGCGGGCGTCGGGGGGAGGGGGTTCGTCCGCCTCGCCGAGGCGGACCTCCGGCGGGTGATGCTCGAGGGCGCCGGCTGGTGCGTCCGGGAAGGGTATGGCTGGCCCGAGGATCTCGAGCGCACGGAGGGGCGCGGCTGCCTCGAAGGGGCCGATCCGACCCACGTGAGCGCCCGGGCCGTGGCGCGCGGGATCAACCAGCTCGGGACGCTCGGCGCCGGCAACCACTACCTGGAGATCCAGGTCGTGCGGCCGGAGGGCCTCGCGGATCCCGCCGTGGCCCGCGCCTTCGGCATCGAGGCCCCGGGCCAGGTCCTCGTGATGCTCCACTGCGGCTCCCGCGGCTTCGGCCATCAGATCGGCACCGACTACCTCCGCACCTTCGACCAGGCGATGCGGCTCTACGGCATCCGCGTGAGCGACCGCGAGCTGGCGTGCGCGCCGTTCGGCTCGCCGTACGGGCAGGCCTACTTCGGCGCGATGACGGCGGCGGCCAACGCCGCCTTCGCCAACCGCCAGGTGATCACGCACCGCATCCGGGAGGTCTTCGGGCGCGTGTTCGGCCGCGACCCCCGGGCACTGGGCCTGTCGGTGGTCTACGACGTCTGCCACAACACGGCCAAGCTCGAGCGCCACGTGGTGGACGGCGAAGAGCTGGAGCTCGTCGTCCACCGGAAGGGCGCGACCCGGGCGTTCGGCCCGGGCGCCCCCGATCTGCCGGACGCGTACCGCGAGGTCGGCCAGCCCGTGTTGATCGGCGGGTCGATGGAGACCGGATCGGCGCTCCTCGTGGGGACCGCCCACGCGATGGCGGAGACGTTCGGCTCGACGGCGCACGGCGCCGGACGGGCGATGTCGCGGGGTGAGGCGAAGCGGCGGGTGCACGGGGAGGCGCTCTTGCGCGAGATGGAGGCGCGCGGGATCATCGTCCAGGTAGCGTCGAAGAGCGGGGTCGCCGAGGAGGCGGGCGTCGCATACAAGGACCTGAACGCGGTCGTGGACGTCGTCCACCGCCTGGACATCTCGCGCAAGGTCGCGTTCCTCACCCCGATCGGGAACATCAAGGGGTAGACGGCGCGCTCGCCTCGGCCGTCAACGGTCGCCGTGGAGCTCCTCGAGATCGAGCTGAACCCCCTGGTGGCGCACCCCACGGGCGTCATCGCGGTGGACGTCCGGGCGACGCTGGCCGGAGAGGAGGGTGCATGAGGACGCACGGTCCCTGGCGGGTGCTGGTCGCCAGCGACGGCTCACCGGAGGCCCGCGCGGGCCTCCAGGCGACGGTCGCGTTTCCGTGGCCGCGCCGGACGCGGGCTTCGGCCGTCGTGGCGCGCGGGGCGGCCCCGGCGCGGCCTCCGGCCGCCGTGGCCCTGGCCGTGGACCGAGCGTTCGCCCGCGTAGTGGGCGAGGCCCGGCGCATCCTCGGGCGGCGCTGGCCCCGCGCCGGGGCTCGTCTGACCGACCGCTGGCCAGTCGAGGGCATCCTCGCCGAGGCGCGGCGCCTCGGAGCGCGCGTCGTCGTCGTGGCGCCGAGCGGACGGGGCCCGCTCGGCCGCCTCCTCCTCGGGAGCGTCTCCCGTGACGTGGTCCGGAGGGCGCCGGGGGCCGTGCTCGTCGTCAAGGGCCGGCCGCGCCGCCCCCGGCGGGTGGTGTTGGGCTTCGATGCCTCGCCGCACGCGCGCCGGGCCGTCGAGCTCGTGGCGCACCTCGTCCCTCCGGCACGTGGGGGCGTAACGCTCGTGCGCGTGGTCCCCCTCGAACGCCGGCCGCCGATGCCGTCGCACCTCCCCCCGGCGGCGCGCGTCATCGTCGAGAGCCGGATGGCGATGGTGGGCGCCGAGCGGCTGCGCGCGGCCCGGCCCGCAGCCGAGGCCGCCGCGCGGCGGCTCGCGCAGCGCGCCTGGCGGGTTCGCGTGCTGGTCCGCCTGGGGAACCCGCTCGCGGAGCTCCTCCGGGTCGCGGCGACGGAGCGGGCGGATCTCCTCGTCGTGGGGGCGCGGGGCGTCGGGCGGCTCAGAGGGCTCGTCGTCGGGAGCGTGGCCGACGGCGTCCTCAATCGTGCCGGGGTCTCGGTTCTTCTGGTCCGGTAGATCGTCGGAGGGGGCCTCGACGGCCCCCTCCGAGACCTCCCCCGGGATACGTTGCGGCGGCACAGCCGCCGCTCGGAGCGGACCACCATGGGCGCGTGGACGGGCGTCCCGTTGCGCCCGGTTAGTCTGACACGCTCGTTGCGCCCCCGTGGGGTGCCGCCGTCCCACGTGGTGAGAGCCGGCCCCACCCCGGGAGCCCGGCGACCGGGTTCCGCTCGGCGCCGCAGGGAAAATCCCCATGATCCCGGGTGGTTGGGCCTCGACACTGAAGGATGCGGCTCTGGCAGGGTTGTTGCTACGTCTTCCGGGTGGCATGCGCGCCAGGGTGCCGGCGGGAGCCTGGAGTCCAGTCGCAGTCCTGCTCGCGATTGCCGTGGTCGTGGCGGCAGGCGCCTGCCTCTTCGACGGCGGCGACCGGGTGGGCGAGGACCTCTGCCTGGTCCTCCTCACGACGAGCCCGGGACTCCTCCTCGGCTTCCCGCTGGCCCTGGCGGGCCAACTCCGGCCCGTGCCGGTGCGGCGATACGCCGGCGGCTCGCGAGACCTACCCGTCCCACCCCCTAGAGGCTGAGCGCGCCCCCCTCGTCGGGTCCCGGCCCGGGGCCGGGACATTCCTGAACCGCAACCGCGCTGGAGTCGAGGAGTCAGACGATGCGCTCGGTCATTCGAGTGGGACTGGTGATCACACTGGCCACCGTCTGGGCTTCGTGGGCGGCGTCCGCCCAGGAGGCGCTGACGAAGAGCGACCGCCGCGGCCCCGTGTCCGTGACCGTGACCCTCGCCGCGCCCCCGATGGTCGGCGCTCCGATCAAGGCGAAGGTCGTGCTCGACACGCACTCGGTCGGGCTCGACGGCATCGCCTTCGACTCGGCCGTCGCCCTCCGGGGCGCCGACGGCAGCGAGGTGGTGCCCACGGCTGTCCAGGCCACCGGGTCCGGGCACCACCGGGAAGCGGTGCTCGAGTTCCCGGCCCCGGCGGCGCCGGGAAAGCTCCGCATCGTGGTGAAGAACGTGGGCGGCGTCGCGGAGCGCAGCTTCGAGTGGGAAGCTCAGCCCGCGCGGTGAGCCGCGCGGCCGGGGGGAGAGTCTCATGGCGAAGGATCCGGTCTGCGGGATGACGGTGGACGAGAAGACGGCCGCCGCGACTTCGGTCTACCAGGGTAAGACGTACTACTTCTGCGCGGCCGCCTGCAAGGCGACATTCGAGAAGGCGCCCGCGCAGTACGCGAAGGGGTGAGCCCATGATGGGACCGGGGGACTGGTGGCACCCGATGTGGGGTGCATGGGGGTTCGGGATGGGGCTGGGGATGCTCCTGTTCTGGGGTGTCGTACTCCTGGGGCTGGTGGTCGTCGATCCGCGCGCTCCTCGGGCCGGGGAAGGCGTCAGGGCGGGACGCCGCGCTCGAGGTCCTTCGGGAGCGCTACGCGCGGGGGGAGATCAGCCCGGAGGAGTTCGAGGCGAGGAAGCGGGACCTGGCCGCATGAGCGTCGAGGCCCGCCGAGCCATGACCGGAGGCGCCGGCTGGAGCGATCGGCTGCGCCAGCGCTTCGGGAGCGAGGTGCTGGCGTTCGGGGTGCTCCGCAGCCTGACCCTGGTGGGGGGCGTGGCGGCGCTCTTTCTCGTCCCCCTCCGCCCGGAGCACGAGGTGCACCTGGCGCCGCTCCTCGCCGGGGTCATTGCGTACCAGGTCGCGCTGCTCCTCGTCCTGGCCCGCTGGGCCGCGCGGGCGCGCGAGATCCTCCTCGGCGCGCTCGGCACGGATCTGGGCGTCGTCTTCCTCCTGGCCTGGTTCACCGGGGGCGGGGAGAGCCACTTCTATCTGCTCTTCTACCTCCTCGTGGGGCTGAACGCCTATTACTTCGGCCCCGGCACCGCGACCGTGGCGGCGGCGGTCGCCACGACCCTGCTCGCGACCGCGAACTGGCTCGTGACTCCGTCCGCCCCGTGGACCCACATCGGCTCGCGGGCCCTGGTCCTCGGGCTCCTCGGCCTGGCGCTCGGGCACGTCGCGGCGCGGGAGCGCGCGGCTCGGGCGCGGGCGGAGCAGCTCAACCGGGAGATGGAGACGACGACGGCCCGCCTCGTCCGCGCCGAGCAGCTCGCCGCCGTGGGACGGCTGTCGGCGAAGGTGGCGCACGAGGTGCGGAACCCGCTCGGGGCGATCCACCTGAACCTGGATCTCCTCGGCGACCTCGTCCAGGAGTGCCCGGGCCCGGCCATGAGCGAGGCGCGCGAGCTCCTCCGGGGCATCCGGAGCGAGGTGCGAGGGCTCGCGACGCTGGCCGACGAGTACCTGGTCGCCGGGCGTCTGCCCCGCCCGAAGCGCGAGAAGGACTCGCTGAACGACGTGGTCACCGAGCTGGTCGCCTTCCTCCGGCCGGTCGCCGACCGCCAGGGCCTCGCCCTCGAGGCGGAGCTGGACCCGGCGCTCCCGGCGTTGGCCTTCGACCGGGCGATGGTCAGGCAGGCGGTCCGGAACCTCGTCAAGAACAGCCTCGAGGTCCTGCCGCGGGGGGGCCGGATCCGCGTCTGGACGCGTTGCGACGGCGACACGGCGTCGGTCACTGTCGCGGACGACGGGCCGGGGATCCCGCCGGAGCACGCCGCGCGGCTGTTCGGCTGGACGAGCTGGCGGGCGCCGGGGAGCTGATCGGGACGAGCCCCGCCCTCCGGCCCGTGCTCGACCTCGTCCGGCAGGTGGCGCCGACGACCGCGACCGTCCTCATCCAGGGCGAGAGCGGCACCGGAAAGGAGCTCGTCGCCCGCATGCTCCACGACCTCTCGCCGCGGCGCGGGAAGCCGTTCGTCCGCGTCAACTGCGCCGCGCTGCCCGAAACGCTGCTCGAGTCCGAGCTGTTCGGCTACGAGCGGGGCGCGTTCACCGGAGCGGTGGGCCGGAAGGAGGGGCGCTTCCAGCTCGCGGACGGTGGCACCGTCCTGCTCGACGAGGTAGGCGATCTCTCGCCCGTCACCCAGTCGAAGCTCCTCCGCGTCCTCCAGGAAGGGGAGTTCGAGCCGCTCGGGGCGACCCGCACCGTCAAGGTGGACGTCCGGGTCGTCGCCGCGACCAACCAGGACCTCGGGCAACTGGTGCGGGAGAAGCGGTTCCGGGAAGACCTCTACTACCGGCTGCAGGTGATCACGGTGACGGTCCCGCCGCTCCGCGACCGGCGCGAGGACATTCCGCTGCTCGCCCAACACTTCCTGCGCCGCTTCGCGGCCAAGAACCACCGCGAGCTGGACGGGTTCACGGAGGCGGCGCTCGCCCGGCTGCTCGACCACGCGTGGCCGGGCAACGTCCGCGAGCTCGAGCACGCCATCGAGCGCGCCATGATCCTCGCGCGTGGGCGTCTGCTCGACGCGGGCGACCTGCCGGAGGCCATCGCGGGCGCGGAGCCCTCGGCCCGCGTGGTTCCCATCCCGATCGGCATGCCCCTCGACGAGGTGGAGCAGCGCCTGATCGACGAGACCCTCCAGCGGACCAAGGGGGACAAGGAGCTGGCCGCCAAGCTCCTCGGGATCGCGAGCCGAACGATCTACCGGAAGCTCCGAGAGCGCGAGGGCGGAGAGAGGGGAGACCATGAGCCAGAGAGGCAAGGGTAGGGCGACCGCGCCTTCGCCGCCCCGACGGCGCTGGCGGCTGATCGCGCTCGGCGTGGTGGTTCTCGGGGCGGTCACGGGCGGCGCCGTCTGGGGGTGGCTCGGGCGCGAGGAGGCCGGCGCGGGGACGCCCCGCCTCGCCGTGGACCGGACCGCCGTCGACCTCGGCTACCGGCGGTTCGACACGCCGGTGCGCGTGGATTTCCTCCTGACCAACGCGGGGGACGGGTCGCTGCGGCTCCGGGAGGTGCCCCGCGTCCGGGTCGCGGCGGGCTGCTGACCGCCGGAGGCGGTCGTCGGGCAGACGACCATCAAGCCGGGCCAGTCCACGACGCTCACGCTCGAGTTCATGATGCACCCCGGGATGGGCGGCTACCACGAGTTCTGGGTGCCGCTCCGGACCAACGATCCGGCGGCGCCCGAGCAGCGGCTGATCATCCGCTCCACCTGGGGGCCGTGAGGCGGGCCGACAAAGATGTCGAGGGCCTCGACGATTTCGACGATCGGGCGGGGCGGCCTGGCCCGCGAGGGCCGCAACTCCGCGGAAAGACGATCCGGCCCCGCGGCGCCCCTTGGCATCGTTCGTGCTCTGGAATAGGGCGATGAAGACCAGAGATGGGAGGAGGTGAGAGTCGATGAAACGACTTCTGCTGCTCGCACTGCCCCTGGGCGTCCTCGTCCTGCTGGTCGGCGTGGCCTTTGCGCAGATGGGGCCGATGGCCGGCGGCATGGGCGGTCGGATGATGGGGCCGGGCATGATGGGTGGCCAGGGTCACATGATGGGCGGTCAAGGTCAGGCCGGCTGCCCCGGCATGACCGCCACCGGCACCACCGCGCCCGCCGCGATCACCGAGGAGAAGGCCAAGGAGCTCGCCCAGGAGTACGCGGACAAGTACCTGAAGGGCTTCACGGTCGAGAAGGTGCTCCCGTTCACCGGGATGCACGGAACGATGTACAGCGTCGAGTTGAAGGGCCCCAACGATGAAGTTCGCGCCTTTCACATCAACCCGTGGGGGAACGTGATGCCGTTCGGCGGCCCCTGGCGCCGCGCCGGCTAGCGACCCTCCCTGCCATCGCCGACCCCCGGGGGTATAACGCCCCCGGGGGTCGTGCGTTTTCCGCGCCCGCCGACCTGCCGCGCCGAGCGAGGACGCGCGTGTCGCGAGCCCCGGGTGTCCGGCGCTGCGTCTCCCGATGAGCATGTGGCGCCCACCACTGGGTCGGAGCTCGGAAGCGGACCCAGCCGGCCTCGCCTGACCGATTGTCACGCGAAAGAGCGCGTCACTCGCCGCGTTTGCCAAGATGTCGCACCGCCACGCCGGGCGGCCCGACCGGCGCTGGCGGCTGCGTCTCGTAACGAGTGGAGTTTTCGGCACTCCCCCTGATTGGCTGACAGAGTGTCCGGCCCTCGGGCGGGGCTCCACCGTGCGCCGTTCGCGCCAGGGGAATGAGGTGGCCGTCTCATTGCCCCGCCCCGCTGCCGCGCGAACATAGGAGAAAGGCGACGGCCTGAAGCCGCGACCGCCGCAGAGGGGGGAACGATGGCGCCGCAGGACGTCGAGCAGTGCCCGTACCTGGTCGCCGTGATCGCCGACCACCTCTGGCTGTATCCGACGAGCGCCTACTGCCGCAGGCCCGACGGGCGGGTTCGGGTCCCGTCGGCGGCGACGCTGACGGCGGTCTGCGCGACGCCGGCCTACCGGGCGTGTCCCGGCTACCGCGCCAGCGCGGACCGGCCTGTGCCCGCCGCGGCCAGCCACGGCGAGCAGGCCGTGTGAGTAAAACGAGGCGCAGGGCGGTGACCAACCGCCAAGGGAAAAGTGTTCCACTCCGAGCGGCGGCTTTGCCGCCGCAATCCGGTCCTTGGGGAGGTCTCGGAGGGGGCCGTCGAGGCCCCCTCCGACTGGGCGTCACCCTGCGGTGAGGGGCCGGCGCCCCAGGTGGGGCGCCGGGGCCGCCACACCCCGCGAAGCGCCGGACGGAACCGTTCGGATTCACTGCCGCCAGGGTTGCGGTGGACCCGGCACGCGGCTTGCCTGTACGACTCGCGGGAGTGTCGTCGGCGTCCGTTCGCCCTCCCGCCGGTCCGCGACGGTGGGGCGGGAAGGAGGGGCCGGAGGTCCAGCCCTCGCCGGGTCTGGACCAGTCGGTGGAGGTGTCCCCCTGATTCCGGGCTGGCTGGACGAGATCGAGGAAGAGGTCGCGCGCTGCCTCTGCGGCGGCCGGGCCCTGTCGGCCCGCGAGCTGGCCGAGGCCCTCGGCGTCTCCGAGGCGTCGGCCATCAGCTACATCACGCTCCTGGCCTCCGCGGGGCGTCTCACCATCGAGCGGGTCGGGCTCCCCGGCGGGGCGAGGCGCGCTGCGAGCGAGGACCGCGAGCCCGTGCTCAGCGCCGCCTGACCCGCCGGCCCCCCGATGGGGACCTCGCGCCCCGGTGGGGGAAACCCAGGGGCAGGGCCGAGCCCTGCGGTCCTTTCGAATCGCGCAGTTTCCCTCCACGGGCTTGGCAGGCCGCTTGCTCCTGGACCGAAGTGAGGGCCCCACCGTGTTCGGGCGGGCCCCCCGAGTGGAGGCAGGCCATGAGAGAGCCGAGCCCGTACGCGATGGCGCTGGCCCAGTACGACCGGGCGGCGAAGCACCTGTCCCTGAAGCGGGGGATCGAGGCGCACCTGCGCGCGCCGCGGCGCGAGCTCACCGTGAACTTCCCCGTGCGCATGGACGACGGGTCGGTTCGGATCTACACCGGGTACCGCGTCCACCACTCCACCGCTCGGGGCCCCACCAAGGGCGGGATCCGCTACCACCCGGACGTCACGCTGGACGAGGTGCGCGCGCTCGCCATGTGGATGACCTGGAAGTGCGCCGTCATGAACCTCCCCTACGGCGGCGCGAAGGGCGGCGTGGTCTGTGACCCCAAGCGCCTGTCCGCACAGGAGCTGGAGAACCTCACGCGCCGCTACGCGAGCGAGATCGCGATCCTGATGAGCCCCGAGGGCGACATCCCGGCCCCGGACGTCAACACCACGCCGCAGATCATGGCGTGGATCATGGACACCTACTCGATGCAGCGCGGCCACGCGGTGCCCGCGGTCGTGACCGGGAAGCCGATCGCCATCGGGGGCTCCCTCGGCCGCACGGAGGCGACGGGCCGTGGCGTCACGGTCGCGACCCGCGAGGCCCTGACCGCGCTGGGCCGGCCGCTCCAGGGGGCACGGGTCGCCGTCCAGGGATTCGGCAACGTCGGCAGCGTGAGCGCGACGCTCCTGCACGATGCCGGCGCCCGCATCGTCGCCGCGAGCGACTCGCGGGGCGGGACGCTCAACCCCCGGGGGCTCGACCCCCCCCCTGCTGCGGCACAAGCGGGAGTCGGGACGACTCGCCGACTACCCCGGCGGTGAGCCGATCGACAACGCCGGGGTCCTCGGCGCGGACTGCGACGTCCTGATCCCGGCCGCCCTGGAGCAGGAGATCACCGCCGCCAACGCCGAGCGGGTCCGCGCACGGCTCGTGGTCGAGGGTGCCAACGGCCCGACGACCCCCGAGGCGGACGCCATCCTCGACGCGCGCGACGTGCTCGTGGTCCCGGACATCCTGGCCAACGCCGGCGGCGTGGTCGTCTCGTACTTCGAGTGGGTGCAGGATCTCCAGGCGTTCTTCTGGAGCGAGCCGGAGATCAACGCGCGACTGGAGGCGCTGATGGTCCGGGCTTACGGGGAGGTGGCGGCCGCGGCGCGGGAGCGCGGCACCAACTACCGGACGGCGGCCCTGATCCTGGCCATCCGGCGGGTGGCCGAGGCGGTCATGACCCTGGGGATCTTCCCGTGAGCGACCCCCGGCCCGATCCCCGTCGCATCTCTGCGTCCTCCAGCTCGCCGGGACGCGCTCGGCCTGCGGCCTCGCGGGCGTCCCGCCCCTCCGGTGGGGTCGTCGGCGACCCTCAACGTACAGCGAGTACGCCTCGGGCCGCCTCCTCCCTGCGTCCTTGATCTGCTCGGGTCTCGGCCCGGTCCCACGCCGCGAGATGGTGGGGTGGCTTCCCTGGGGATCTTCCCGTGAGCTGCGGTCAGCGCGCGACCGGCGTCCGCTCCCCGAGGAAGATGAGGACGCCGAAGGCGTCGCGCGGGTGGACGAAGGCCTCCTTCCACCGGCTGCCCTCGAGCACGACGTCCTCCGGGTAGGTGCGCGGGCCGAGGACCTGGAGGCCGGCCGCGCGGAGGTCCGCCACCGCCTGATCGAGTCCCTCGACCATGAAGGAGACCTGGTAGACGCCCTCGCCCCGCTTGTCGAGGAAGCGCGCGATCGCGTTGTCCGGCCGGTAGGGCTGGAGCAGCTCCAGCGTGAAGTTCGCGATCGTGAACGGCACGTAGCGGTAGCCGTCCACCTTCACGTCTTCGACCTCGCCGAACCGGGCGCCGAAGTGCCGCTCGAAGAACCCCCGCGCGGCCTCGAGGTTCCGGACCGCGATCGAGATCCGGTCGACCCGCGTGACCTGTACGGTCATCGGGTCCCCCCGCACCCCCGTCCCGTATCGTCCAGATCGCCGGGACGGCTCGGACCTGCGGCCCTCGCGACGTCCCGTCCCTCCGGCCGCCTCAGGGGGGGAGGGGAGCCGGCTGCCTCAGGTTGTCTCACGGGTGTCTCTCCTCAGGCGGGGATGGCGGCCTCGAGGCGATCGAGCGCCGCGAGGAGCCGCTCGTGCACGCCCGGCCCCACCACCTCCTGCTCCACCTCCGCGTAGCGCTTGGCGAGGGCGGCGTGCTCGTCGGCGCTCAGGACGCCGTCGGCCATGGGGAAGAGCACCTCGTTCTCCCGCTCGATGTGACCACGGAGCATCCCGACGTAGCGGCGCGCGGCCGCGGCCCGGTCGGCCGGCGGCGCGCCGCTCTGGATCGTCCGGAGGTACCCGCGGCCCTCCTCGTGCTCCTCGAGGAAGGGGGCGAGCACGCTCCCGATCCCCTTGTCCCGCAGGACGGGGAAGAGCGTGTGCTCCTCCTTGCCGTGGTGGCACTTGTCGGCGAACGTGCGGATGAGCTCGACGAGCTCCTGGAGCGCGGCCTCGTCCCCCGGACGCCCGGACGCGAGCCGTTCGCCGGCGCGCTCGAGGACGGCCAGGGCCCGGAGGATGACGTCGTGCTCGTGGCGGAGATCCGCGGTCGCCGGGCCGAAGTTGCTGGCGGTGTTCTGCTTGAGTCCGGTGTGGCAGGAGCACATGGAGGGGTTCCCCCTGTCGGTCAGAGCTTGAAGAGCTTGCGCGCCGTCTCCCGGAGGAGCCAGGCGCGCGCGTCGTCCTTGAGGTCCAGCGCGCCGACCTGCGCGAGGGCGTCGGCGTGCCGGAGGACCGGGTAGTCGGTGCCGAAGAGCACCTTCCCGATCCCGCGCGAGTTGAGGAAGCGCACGAGGGACGGGTCCCAGTGCCGGGGCGCGTGCGCGGAGGTGCCGATGTAGACGTGGCGGTGCTTCCAGGCGAGCGCGATCAGCTCCTCGACCCACGGCCAGCCGGTGTGGGCGCCGACGATCCGGAGCTCGGGGAAGTAGAGCGCGACGTCGTCGAGGAGCAGGGGCCGGCCGAGCGCGCTCGGCATCGACTCGGCCGAGTGACCGACCTGCACGACGAGCGGCACGTCCAGCTCGACGCACTTGGCGTAGAAGGGGTAGTACGCGGCGTCGTTCAGCGGCAGGCCGAAGCCGTAGGGGTGCAGGTGCGCGCCGACGAACCCCCGCCGGCGCACCGCGTCCTCCAGCTCCCGGACGCCGTCCATCCGGGTCCAGGGGTCGATGCCGTAGAGCCCGGCAAAGCGGTCCGGCGCCGTCTCCACGAGCTCGGCGACGTCCCGGACCGGGACGTCCCAGAGCGGGCGCTGCGTCCGGAACGAGCGCATCCTCGCGGCGGGGACCAGGACCATTTCCACGCCCGCTTCGTCCATGAGGCGGAGAAACTCCCTGGGCGCATGGCCTTTGAGGTGGTCCTCCATCCGCCACCAGCGGAAGACCTCCCGGAGCTCCTCCTGGTCGAGGAAGCAGCTCTGAATGCCTTGGGGAGTGAAGAGGTTGCACCAGTAGTCGATGACGCCGGTCATGCTCGCGTCCTCCGGGTGCCTGGCGTCCCCGTGCCGCTCACGATCGCGCGCCCTCGGCACGAAGATCGAGGACCCGCTTGGCCTTGCCCGCGCTCCGCTCGATCGTCTTCGGGGGCACGACGGTCACGTCGGCCGTGATCCCGAGGACATCGTGGAGCTTCCGCCGCGCCTGCGCCCCCAGCGCCCCGATCGCCGCCTCGCCGGCCGCGGCGACGTCGGGGCGCGCCTCGACCCGCACCTCGAGCGTGTCCAGCATGCGCTCCCGGCGCAGCACCAGGAGGTAGTGGGGCTCGAGTTGGGGCACCTGCATGAGGGCGTGCTCGATCTGCGACGGGAAGACGTTGACGCCGCGGATGATCAGCATGTCGTCGCTGCGCGCCATGATGCGGGCGATGCGCGCGAGGGTCCGGCCGCACGGGCAGCGGGCGAGGTCCAGCGACGTGAGGTCCCGCGTCCGGTAGCGGAGCACCGGCAGCGCTTCCTTCGTGAGCGTGGTCAGGACCAGCTCGCCGGTCGTGCCGGGCGGCACGGGCTCCAGGCTGACGGGGTCCACCACCTCCGCGAGGAAGTGGTCCTCGGCCACGTGCATCCCGCGCCGCTCCGGGCACTCGACCGAGACCCCGGGGCCGATCACCTCCGAGAGCCCGTAGATGTTGAGCGCCATGAGGTTGAGGCGGCCCTCGATGGCGTCGCGCATCCCCTCCGTCCACGGCTCGGCGCCGAAGAAGCCCACGCGCAGCTTCAGGCTCTTGGCCGGGATCTTCGCGTCCTCCAGCGCCTCGGCCAGGTGGAGGCTGTAGGACGGCGTGCAGCAGAGCACGGTGCTCCCGAAGTCCGCCAGCGCGGTGAGCTGGCGCTCGGTGAAGCCGCCGGACATGGGAATCACCGTCGCCCCGAGCCGCTCGGCGCCCTGGTGGAACCCGAGCCCGCCGGTGAAGAGGCCGTAGCCGTAGGCGTTGTGGACGACGTCGGCCCGCCCGACGCCACCGGCGAGGAGCGTCCGCGCCATGACGTCGCTCCAGGTGTCGAGGTCGCGGCGGGTGTAGGCGACGACCACCGGCTTGCCCGTCGTTCCCGACGAGGCGTGGATCCGGACCACGTCCTCCAGCGACACCGCCAGGAGCCCGAAGGGGTAGGTGTCGCGGAAGTCCGCCTTGGTCGTGAAGGGGAGCCGGCGGAGGTCGGCGAGCGAGCCGATCTCGTCGGGCCGGACGCCGGCCTGGCGGAACCGCTCCCGGTAGAGCGGCACGCGCTGGGCGACGGTGGTCACGAGCGTCCGCAGCCGCGCGAGCTGCAGGCGCTCGAGCTCCGCGCGGGGGAGGCGTTCGGTGGCCGTGAGGTCGTCCATCGGATGTTCTCCTCAGGCGCGGCCCAGGTAGGCGCGCTTGACCTCCTCGTTCTCGATCAGGGTCTGGGCCCGGCCCTCCAGCGTGACGCGCCCGTTCTCGACGACGTAGCCGTAGTCCGCGATCCGGAGCGCGGCCCGCGCGTTCTGCTCGACCAGCAGGACCGTCGTGCCCTCGGCCGGGAGCCGCTGGATCTGCCCGAGGATCTCGCGCACCAGCACCGGGGCGAGCCCCATCGAGGGCTCGTCCAGGAGCACGAGCCGCGGCCGGGCCATCAGCACCCGCCCGATGGCGAGCATCTGCTGTTCCCCCCCGGACAGGCTCCCCGCCAGCTGGCGCTCCCGTTGCCGGAGGATCGGGAACAGCCGGAAGACGCTCTCCATCGAGCCCTGGACCGCGGCGCGGCGCGCGCGGCGGTAGACCGGGTAGGCGCCGACGAGCAGGTTGTCGCGGACGGTCAGCGAGGCGAAGTTCTGCCGTCCCTCGGGGACGTGCGAGACGCCCAGGCGGACCACGGCCTCCGCCGCGAGGCCCGTGATGTCACGGTCCTCCAGGCGGATGCGCCCCCGCTGAACCGGCAGGAGCCCGGAGATCGCGCGCAGCAGCGTGGTCTTGCCGGCGCCGTTGGCGCCGATGAGGCAGACGACGCTGCCCTGGCGGATCTTGAGGCTCACGCCCTTCAGCGCCTGGATGGCGCCGTAGGCGACGGTGAGGTCGGTGACCTCAAGCATCGGGATCCTCGACCCCGAGGTAGGCATCGATGACCGCCGGATCGTTCTGGACCGCTTCGGGGACGCCCTGGGCCAGCACCGTGCCGTAGTTCAGGACCAGGACCGCCTCGGACACGCGCATGACGAGGTCCATGTGGTGCTCGACCAGCAGCACCGTGGTCCCGCGTTCGCGGATCGCGTAGATCAGCTCGGCCAGCCGGCCCACCTCGGTGGCGTTGAGCCCGGCGGCGGGCTCGTCCAGGAGGAGCAGCGCGGGCTCCATGGCGAGCGTGCGGGCGATCTCGAGCAGCCGCTGCTGGCCGAAGGGCAGGGCGGACGCGGGGTCGTCGCGCCGGTGCTCGAGGCCCACGAAGGCGAGGCAGGCGTGCGCCGCGGCGACGAGCTCCGCTTCCTCGCGCCGCGCGCGCGGCGTCCGGAAGGCGGCCGCGAGGAAGCCGGTCCGGCTCTTGAGGTGCCGGCCCACCATGACGTTCTCCAGGACCGTCATGTTCGCGAAGATCTGGAGGTTCTGGAACGTGCGGCCGATGCCGAGGGCTGCCCGGCCCGGCGGCGGGAGGCCGTTCAGGACGCGCCCCCGGAAGCGGACATCGCCCGCGTCGAGCGGCAACAGCCCCGTCACCAGGTTGAAGAGCGTCGTCTTTCCCGCTCCGTTCGGGCCGATGATCGCGCGGATCTCCCCCGGTGAGAGCTGGAAGCTCACGCCGCCGAGGGCGACGACGCCGCCGAACTGCTTCCGGACGTCGCGGACCTCCAGGAGCGGCGTCACGGCCAGAATGTTCCCTCTCCCCCGCTGGGGGAGAGGGCAAGGGTGAGGGGGAACCGAGCCGCCCCACCCTCACCCCGACCCTCTCCCTCCCCGGGGAGGCAGAGGGACAGAGATCGAGGACCGGCGCCGACCAGCGCCCCCATTATCCCGTCCGCGCGAGCCGGCGCAGCGCGCGCAGCCCGCCGACCGTCAGCCCCTCCGGCACGAAGACCATGATGAGGATCAGGAGCAGCCCGTAGGCGATGACCTCGTGCTCCCCCGACGCGTAGGTGAGCAGCCGCGGCATCAAGTCGCGGACGCCCTCGCTCAGGAGGGTCACGGCCGCGGCCCCGAACGGCGCGCCCCAGACGCTCGCCAGCCCGCCCACCGCCGCCATGACCACGAACTCCACGGAGGCGATGAAGCCGAAGGTCGGCGGGCTCACGAAGCTCAGGTAGTGGGCGTACAGGCTCCCGGCGAGCGCGGCGTACATGGCGCTCATGGTGAAGACCTTGAGCTTGTAGTCGGCGCTGTCCACGCCGAGCGTCTCGGCGGCGATCTCGCTGCCGTGGATCGAGCGGAGCGCCCGGCCGACGCGCGAGTTCACGACGTTCAGGGACACCAGGAGCACCCCGATCACGAACGCCCACGCGAGGTAGAAGAACTTCCGGTCGCTGTCGAAGACGAAGCCGCCGAGGCGGAGGCGGGGGATGCCGGAGAGTCCCGAGGGCCCGCCGGTGAGGTCCGTGAACTCCACGAACGCCAGGTAGACGATGATCCCGAAGGCGAGCGTCACCATGGCGAGGTAGTGCCCGCGCAGCCGGAGGATGGGGCGGCCGACCGCGTAGGCCAGCGCGCCCGTCAGGACAATGCCCGTGCCCATGGCCGCCCACGGGTTCAGGCCGAGGCGCGTCGTGAGGAGCCCGGTCAGGTACGCGCCCAGCCCGTAGAACGCCGCGTGGCCGAGCGAGATCTGACCGGCGTACCCCATCAGCAGACAGAGGCCGATCGTGACGATCGCGTGGATGGCGATGAAGACGCCGACGCTCAGGTGGTACTGGCTCGTGAAGACGAGCGGGACGAGCCCCACCCCGAGGGCGAGGCTGCCGAGCCCGAGCAGGTCCGTCCGGCGGCTCACAGCCCTGCTCGACTCCCGATCGCGCGGGTGAACAGCCCCTGCGGACGCACAAGGAGGATCAGGAAGAGCACGAGGAAGGCGAGGGCTTCCTTGTAGGCGGCCCGCAGGGTCCCCGCGGCGAGCGACTCCAGCACCCCGAGCAGCAGCGCCCCCGCGACCGCTCCCGGGGCGCTCACCAGCCCGCCCATCACGGCGGCCACGAAGCCCTTGAGGCCGAGGTACAGGCCCATGTCGTAGGACACGAGCGTCAGCGGCGCGATGACGATCCCGCCGACCGCGCCCAGGGCCGCGGCGAGGGCGAAGGCCAGGAGCGACATCCGCTCGGGCGCGATCCCGGTGAGCCGCGCCGCCAGCCGGTTGATGGCGCAGGCCCGGAGGATCTTGCCGAGGTAGGTGTACTCGAAGAACGCGTAGAGCACGGCGAGCGTGACCGCCGTGGTCCCCAGGATCCAGAGGCCCTGCCGGGTGATCACGGCGCCGGCGAGCGAGACGGGGGGCCCGGGCGTGAACGGGGCGAGCGGGAGCGGGTCGGTCCCCCAGGTCAGCAGGGCAAGCCCGCGCAGGACGATGTCGATCCCGATGGTGATGATGATGAGGGTGACGATGGAGGCGCGGCGAGCGGGGTGGATCGCCAGCCGCTCGACCCCCCCGCCCACCACCATCACCGCGCCGACGGCCAGCGCGAACGCCGCCGGCACGGGGAGTCCCAGGGGCGCCAGCGAGGCCATGAACATCGCCCCGAGCATGGCGAACTCCCCCTGGGCGAAGTTGATGATCCCGGTCACGTTGTAGATCGTGACGAACCCCAGGGCGATCAGGGCATAGATGGAGCCCTGGGTGATCCCGACCAGGACCAGCTGGAGAAGCTGGTCAGGAGCGACCACCTACCACCTTTCGCGGGGGAGGTACTTCCACTTTCCCCCCTCGACCCGGACGAGCACCATGGAGCGCTCGTCCAGCCCGACGTGGTCCTCGGCCGACATGTTGAAAATCCCGCCGGTGCCGACGAAGCCCCGCGTCTTCTCCAGCTCGTCGCGGATCCGGGCCCGCGCCGGCTCCAGCGGCATGTCGGCCGGCAGCTTCGCCAGGATGGGGAAGACCATCTTCAGGGCATCCCACGCGTGGCCGGCGAAGGTGCTGCGCGGCTTGCCCGTCCCCTTCTCGTACCACGCCACGAAGTCCAGGAGGACCTTCTTCTGCGGGTCGGCGTCGGGCAGCTCCTCGGCCACCAGCATCTTGCCGATGGGGAAGATGACGCCGTCCGCCGCGCCGCCGGCCAGGTCGATGAACGGTTTGTTGCCGACCCCGTGGTTGTGGATCAGGGGGATCGTCATCCCGAGGTCCCGGAAGTTCTTCGTGATGATGGACGCCGAGGGCGGGATCGCGTGGACGATGAGCGCTTGCGCCCCGCTGGCGCGGACCTTCGTGAGCTGCGGGGTCATGTCCTTGTCCGCGTGCTCGAACTTGTCCTCGTAGACGGCCTCGATCGCCGTCCCCTTGATCATCTCGGCCAACCCCCGCCGGGAGTCTTCGCCGAAGGCGTCGCTGACGTAGAGGCTGGCGATCTTCCGGAAGCCCTTGGCCTTCAGGTAGTTCACCTGGTGCACGGCGACGTGGATGTTGGACTGCGGTGTCTTGAACACCCAGAAGCGATCCTTCACGGGCGTCACGATCGCGTGGCTCGAGGCCAGGGAGATGAGGGGGACGCGCGCCTCGGTGACGATGGGGATCACGGCGAGACTGGTCGGGCTCTGGCTGGAGGCGATGACGACGTGGACCTTGTCGTCGGCGACGAGCTTCTTGACCGCCTTCACGGTCTCGTCGGCCTTGGACTGGTCGTCGTGGATGATGATCCTGACGCTCCGCTTCTTGCCGTCCGGGCCGACGATCCCGCCCGCGGCATCCAGCTCCTTCTGGAGCATGACCGCGACGTCCCGCTCGGGACCCCCGAGGCTCGAGGCGGGGCCGGTGATGGCGGCCACGAAGCCGATCCGGTAATCCTGGCCCGAGGCCGACGGGGAGGCCGCGAGCAGGGCGCCCAGCAGGCCGATGAGGAGAGGTAGCTTCCGAGCGTTCATCCCTCGCTCCTTTCTGATTCCGCGTTCCTCGCGGATGGGACGGGCCCCCGGCTCCGACCGGGTCCGGCGGCGGGGGCCGGGGCCGGCGAGCTTGCCGTCTAGACTAAACCGGTTTTTCCATCTGGACCATCGCCCCGTGCCGGAAGCCGAGCCGGAGGAAGAACTCGCGGACGTCGGCCTGCGCCAGGTCGATGAGCGTCGCGACGTTGCGGATCGCCCGGAGCTCCCGGCCGCTCGCCACGAACCGCTCGACCAGCGCCTGGCCGACGCCCCGGCCGCGGTACGGCGGGTCGACCCCGATCAGGTCGAGCCACGCCACGGGGTCGTGGATCCCGAACTCGGACTGCCCGACCCAGCCGAAGACGAACCCGACGACGCGGCCGTCCGTCTCGGCCACCAGCGACATCCAGGGCGGGCGGAGCATCGCCAGCTCGAAGCGCTTCTGCCAGTACTCCTTGCGGGTCTCCCCGGAGAGCTTCTCGTCGATCCGGAGGATCGCGTCGAGGTCGGACGGCTCCAGCGGGCGGATGGTGATGTCTGATCGGCTCATTGGGTCCCCCCGCACCCCCGTCCCCTCCCGCCCCTCAGGGGGGGAGGGGGGCAGCTTGTTTGCTGGGCTCCGTCGCGGCGACACGGTGACGCGGGATGCCTCATCGCGGGTCCCCCGTTACGCGGCGACGGCGGTGGAAAGCTTCCGGTAGCGCTGGAGCCCCAGCAGGGCGGCGCCGAGCGCCGTCGTGAACTGCGGCCCCTCCGGCACGTTGACCGGGACGCCGAGCCGCTCGCGCAGGGCGACCACCATGCCCTCCTGCAGCGCGACGCCGCCGATGAACGTCACCTCCCCGTCCAGCCCGACCCGCTTGAGGAGGGCCAGGGCGCGGTCCGCGAGAGAGTTGTGGATCCCCCGCAGGATGTCCTCGACCGCGACGCCCTCGGAGACGTGGTTGATGATCTCCGACTCGGCGAGGACGGCGCAGACGCTGGAGATGGGCTGTGGCTTCTTCGCGCCCACCGAGAGCCGCCCGACGTCCGGCACCGTCACCTCGAGGTACTTGGCGGCACGCTCGAGGAAGCCGCCCGAGCCAGCGGCGCACTTCTCGTTCATGTGGAACTCCTTGACCTTCCCGCTCTCCCGCAGCCTGATGGCGCGCGAGCACTGCGCCCCGATGTCGAGCACGTACCGGCTTCCGGGGAAGATCGTCGCCGCCCCGCGCGCGCCGCACGTGAGGTCCGTGATCTGGATGTCGCGGAACGGCACGGCGTAGCGCCCGAGGCCGGTCGTGGCCACGTATGCGACCTCGTCGGGCGCCGCCCCGGCGTCGAGGCGGGCTGCCTCGAGCGCCTCCCGGGCGACCTTCTCGAAGTCGGCTTTCGTCCGGAGGAGTCCGCGCCCGCACACTGCGCCGCGCTCGTCCACGAGGACGCACTTCGTCGTTCCCGAACCCAGGTCGATCCCGCCCACCAGCATCGTCAGATCCTCCCCACCGCCACCGGCGCCCGGCCGGCCGCGGCCACCTCCGCCCGCTCGAGGGCGAACAGCGCGGCCCCGAGGGCGCCCATGTAGTGGGCCTCCGGGCTCACGTTGATCGCCCGGCCGAGCACTGCTTCCAGCCCGCGGACCATTCCGATGTTGCGGGCGACGCCGCCAGTGAACGTCACCTCGTCCTCGACCCCCACCCGGCGCACCAGCGCCATCGTGCGGGTCGCGATCGCCTTGTGGACGCCCCCGAGGATGTCCTCGATCGTCTTGCGCTGGGCGAGATAGGACATGATGTCGGACTCGACGAAGACCGTGCAGACCGAGGTGAGGCGCACGGGGGCCTTCGCCTCCAGCGAGAGCGGCCCGATCTCGTCCAGGCTCAGGCCGATGACGTCGGCGGCGTTGGAGAGGAAGCGTCCGGTGCCCGCCGCACACTTGTCGTTCATCGCGAAGTCCAGGACGGACCCGTCCTGGCCGACCTTGATCGCCTTCGTGTCCTGGCCGCCCATGTCGACGACGGTCCGCGTCCCGGGGTACAGCGAGTGCGCCCCGCGCGCGTGGCAGGTGATCTCCGTGATCTGCGCATCCCCGAACGTGACCTTGTATCGTCCGTAGCCGGTGCCGACGACGTAGCCGACGGCCTCCCGGGCGAGCCCCGAGGCCTCGCAGGCCCGGAGGAACGCGTTCTCCGCGGCCCGCGAGACGTTCGCGCCCGTCGCGATCAGCGAGCGGGCGACGATCGCGCGCGCGGCGTCCACGATCACCGCCTTGGTCTGCGTGGAGCCGACGTCGACTCCGGCGCCGAACATCATCGGGACCTCCTCTCGAGCAGAGGGTGCGCGAGGGTGACGGGCCGGAGCTGCCCGGCCCGCAGGATGAGCGCGGCCTTCGTGTGCACCTGGCCGGCGAGCATCAGCACGGCGCCCAGGACCGAGAGCGGCAGCGCGAGGCCGGGGAACGCGACCGCCAGCGGGATCAGGAGCGCGGGGGCGAGGTAGCCCGCGCCGACGATGGCGAGCGCCCCCGGCCCCTCGCGGAGCGGCCGGACCGCCCGGGCGAACGCCTCGTCCCGCGACCACGCGATGTAGGCCCACCAGACCACGAGGTGGGCGGTGAGGAGCACCTGGGCGCCGCCGAGGAGCCGCGCCGAGGGGACCTCCCGGGTCGCCTGGAGCAGCAGGAGCAGGCCGGCGCCGGAGACGAGCGCGGAGGTGAGGTGGAGGAGCGGCACGGGCGCGACGGCCCACGCGGGGACGGCGCGGGCGCGCCGGAGGATGAACCCCTGGGCGAGCGCGAGCGCTGCCGCGGCGGACGCGGCGAGGAGCCGCTGCCACGGCCAGCCGAGCGCGAACTCGGCGAGCGCGAGGGTGACGAACGCGCCGCCGAGCCAGAGCTCGCGCGACATCCAGGACGTGCCGACCCGGGCGAGGACGCGCGGACCCCGGAGCGGTCGCCCGGCCTCGAGCGCCACGGCGCCGAAGCCCACCAGGACCAGGACCGGCCCGAGCCACGCGGCGAGGGTGAGTGCGGGGGAGGCACGGAAGCCGGCCGCCAGCGCGGCCGTGAGGTAGAGGCCGGCCCCCAGCCCGCCGCAGACGAAGTTGACGACGGCCGGCCAGCCCCAGAGCGTCTGGGCGACCGGCGGGAGCAACTCGAGAGGCCGGGCGGCGGCCGTCGTGCTCATGAGCCTCCCACGCGGTAGAACACCCGTGGCTCGGTGCCGCACTCGGGGACGAGCGGGGCGGCTTGGCCGTCGGCGAGCAGGCGGGAGACCAGGGTCTGCGGGTCGTCCAGGTCGCCGAAGACGATGGCGCGGGTGATGCACGCCACCGCGCAGACCGGCGTCGCCTCGGGGTCCACGCCGGGCGTGAGCCCCCGCGCCCGGCCCGCATCCACGCGCTCCTGGCAGAAGGTGCACTTGGTCATGACGCCGCGGCGCTCGGGGCGGGCGGTGGCCAGCTCGGCCGGCGTCGGCGTCGCGAAGTACCCGTCGGCCCGGTGGACGCGGTGGCGCGCGTGGTAGGGGCAGGCGACCGCGCAATACCCGCAGCCCACGCAGGCCTCGTAGGCGACCCAGACGATGCCGTCCTCCCGCTGGCGCGACGCCCCGGTGGGGCAGACGGGGACGCAGGGCGGCTCCGCGCAGTGCATGCACTGCATGGGCAGGAACAGCCGCCGGACGTCCGGATACTCGCCGACCTCGCAGTCGGCGACGAAGCGCCAGTGGGTGCCTGCGGGGAGCCCGTGCTCCTGCTGGCAGGCGATGGTGCACGTCTGGCAGCCGACGCAGCGCTCGATGTCGATGACCATCCCCCAGCGCATCAGCGACCTCTCGCTTGGCCGGGCCGAGAACCGAGCAGCCCTAGGACGCAGGGAGGAGGCCCGCCGAGGCGTATGCCGCATACGTTGAGGCGGGCCGACGACCCGACCGGAGGGACGGGACGCCCGCGAGGCCGCAGGCCGAGCGCGTCCCGGCGAGATGGAGGACGCCGGGATGCGACGGTTATCGGCACGGCTCAGAGCCTCCGGATGGCGACGGGCACCAGATCGGCGCCGCTCCCCGTCGCGTCGGTCAGCGCCAGGTCCATGCTGGCGACCTGGTTCAGGCTCGGCATGCCGAGGTCGCGCGCGAAGGGCGTCGCCCAGTGACCGAACTGCTGGAGGACCACGGCGACGTCGGGCCGGACACCCTCGCGCAGGATGGCGCGGCCGCGCGTCCGGCCCGTGGGCGACTCGATCTCGACCAGGTCGCCCTCGGCGATCCCGAGCCCCTGCGCGGCCCCGCGGTTCAGCATCACACCGAAGTGCCCCGTCACGTGACGGGCCACGTCCGCCAGGACCGGCAGCGCGACGTTCGAGCCCCAGGAGTACTGCATGCTCCGGCTCGTGAGCAGCCAGAAGGGGAACTCGCCGGGGGAGCGTCCGTGCCGGACCGCCGTCTGGCGCCAGATCCCGGGGAAGTCCTTCCAGGCGGGCAGGGGCTGGTACTCCTCGAGCTGGACGTCCCACCACTTGATCCCCCGCTCGTGGAGCCGCGCCGCGAGCTCCTCGCCCATCCGCTTGATGCGCTCCTGGTAGGGCAGCTCGTAGCGGAGCCCCTTCACCACCATCGTCTCGTGGAGGTAGTACTGGCGGGTCTCGAACGGGACGAAGAAGGCGCCGTGGCTGCGGAACCAGGCGAGGTCGTGCTCGACCGCGCCGTCCGTCAGGGTGCGGGTCGCTGCCCGGCAGACCCGGTCCCAGATCTCCGTCGCCGCCGGCCGCGTGCCCGGGGCCAGGGCGAAGTCGTACCCGGCACCCCGGAGCGGGACCGTGGTCCCGGCGCCATGGTTCAGCGCGTCCAGGTACTCGTCGAGGAGGCCGACCCGGGCCGCCAGCTCCGTCGCGACGTCGGTGAGGTCGCGGGTGTCGAACGGCGGCGCGACGACCGCCTGGCGGAGGGCCCAGCCGGTGTGCCGCCAGTACTGCTCGATGTACTTCGTCCCGCCGATCCGGTAGAGCTGGAGCGACTCGAGGTCGGTCGCCTCGGGGAGCAGCAGGTCCGCGTACCAGTTCGTTTCGTCCTGGGTGTAGGCGAAGGCGGCGACGAAGGGGAACCGCTCGAGCTCCCGCTCGATGCGGTCCGTCTCCCAGTTGGAGATCGCCGGGTTCGTCCGGTAGATGATCCAGACGTCGGGCAGCGTCGGGGCCGGCCAGCGCTCCGGCGGGTTCTCGAGGAAGAGCCAGGGCAGGTGGGCCGGGCCCAGGGCCGCGGACCACGGGGAGTCGTTGGCGAGCGGCACGAGCGTCCGGTAGGCGTTCCGGACGTGCGGGGCGCCGGCCCAGCGCTCCCGGTCCGTCGGGTTCACGGGCTGGGCCATGAAGCCGTCGGGGCCGGGCCGCACCGAGTCCAGGCGGTTCTGGGCGGGGCGGTTCAGCCGGACGGTGGTGCCGAGGATGCCGCCGGGGACCTCGAGGGCGCCGACGAGCGCCGCGAGCACGGTCCGCGCCCAGCAGCACTCGTACCCGCCCCAGCCGTTCGTCACGGTCTTGCCGAGGAGGACCGCCACCGGGCGGTGCGGGGAGCGGACGCCCTCGATCTCGATCGTCGCCCCGACCCGGGCGTGGGCCAGGTAGCCCGCCGCGAGCCGGCGGATCCTCTCGGCCGGCACGTCGGCGATGGCCGCCGCCCACTCGGGCGTGTACGGCCGCACGTGCTCGAGGAGGCGCGCGAACGCCGGGCGCACCCGTTCGCTGACGCTCCGCTCCGCCCCGTCGGCGCCGACCTCCACCCCCGCGGCGAGGTAGCTCCCCTCGAGGGCCGGGCGCCGGCACCGGGGATCGTCGAAGGGCACCGGCCGGTCGCGCTCCAGGTCCCACACGAGCGGCTTCTTCGTGCCGGGGTCCCGGAGGTAGTAGCCGCCGGGCCCCACGAGGTACGGCGAGCTCGTCATGCGCTCGAGGAACGGCACGTCGCAGACGGAACGCCAGTCGTGCTCGTGGAGGATCACGTGGAGGAGGGCGAAGAGGACGGCGGCGTCGGTCTTGGGCCGGATCGGCACCCACTCCGTCGCGCCCGCGCCGGTGACGGAGAGGTGCGGCTCGAGCTGGATCCACGTGAGCCCGCGCGCGCGGGCCTCGGCGTGGCGGAAGGCGCCGGTGACGCCGCCCGAGGCGTCCCCGTTGTAGCCGAAGGAGAGGACGAAGTCGCAGCGGGGGATGTCGGCCGCCACGGTGAAGGCGCGGTGCCAGAACTCGCCGTAGAGGTGCTCCGAGTGGTAGCACTTGACGCCCTGGCCGCTGCCGATCCCCTGGTCCACCGGGCCCCAGGCGCGGAGGAGCGCGGCGAACGTGCCGAGGTACGCGGGGGCGATCCCGCCCGACCCGAACGTCGCCGCGAGCCGCGGGTACCCGGCCTCGTCGACGAGCCCCCGGGCCCGGATCGCCCGGAGCCGCGCCGCCAGGATCTCGAGGGCCTCGTCCCAGGAGATCGGCTCCCAGCGGGGATCCTCGTGCCGCCCCTTGCGCGGGTTGGTCCGGCGCATCGGGGTCTTCACGCGGGCCGGGTTGTAGAGCTTCTGGATGAGGCCGTAGGCCCGGACGCACACCTTGCCGCACGCCGGGTGGACGTCGGCGACCTCGTGGTTCGGCTCGACGGCCACGGCCACGCCGTCCCGGACGACGACGCGGAGCAGGTCGGGGCCGGCCACGCACTGGTAGCAGTAGACGGGGATCTTCTCTATCATCCAGCCGCCGCGACGACCTTCTTGTGCTCGAGGGCCTCGAAGAAGGCGTCGATCCGGTTCCGGAGCTGGGCCTCGGCGTAGTAGCGCGGGTCCTCGAGGTCGGACTCGACCATGAGCGTGGGCACCCCCAGCTCCCGCGTGAAGTACTCGCGCATGTCGCCCTGCCCCGCCGAGAACAGCCGGCAGGACTTGATGGAGTGGATGACGAGCGCGTCGGCCTCCCACTCCTCCACGTACCGCTTGATCTGGCCGTAGCGGGCGACGATGGAGCGGTTCGTCAGGTTCTCGCGCATCATCTGCTCGGCGATGGACTCGAGCGGCCGCCGCGGGTCGTGGCGGAAGCCCCACTCCCAGATGCCGCCCACGGTCGAGTAGGTCGAGGCCACGGCGACCGCGCCCCATTTTGTGAAGAGGTTCCGGAAGCTCCGATAGTAGGGGTAGGGCGGCGGCCCCTCGACGACGGTGCGGAAGCGCTCCTCCTCGAGCGGGCCGAAGCCCTGGGCCACCAGCCCTTCGAACTCGGCGACGGCCTCGTCGAAGAACTCGGCCGCCTCGCGCGTCCCGCGGAGGACGTTGATCGGCCCCATCATGTTGATGGCGTCGAAGTAGGCGTCGAAGGGCGCGGGCCGGTGCTTGCAGAGATCCTTGCAGCGGGCATAGCCCTCCTCCGCCCGGGCGGCGTCGGCGAGGATCTCCCGCAGCTCGTCGATGTCGAACCGGTGGCCCGTGACGCTCTCGCAGAGCGCGATCAGCTCCTTGAGCTGGCTGACGACGTAGCGGATGTCCGCCTCGGTCGGCTCCGGGGTGCGGGCGAACGGCACGTCGATCACGAACAGCTTCGAGCCGCTGATGTCGGCGAGGTGCTCGAACCACTTCACGTAGACGTTGCACCCCACGTAGTTGCACACGGTGATCGTGGGGAAGGGGATCGGCTTGCCCGGCCCCATCCCCCCGTCGAGGAAGAGGCCGATGTCGGCCTTCACGTAAGCGCAGTTGTCGCTGGAGTAGCCCGCCTGCTCCGCCTTGAGGATGAGCGGAAGGGACTTCTTGCGGATCGCGTTCTGCAGGGCGGTGACCTCGGGGAACATGGGGAGCACGTGACACGCGCGCAGGAGCTCCACGCAGTTGCCGGAGATCATCAGGGCGCCGGTCGCGCGCCCCTCCGCCTCGGCCCGCCCGAGCTCCCCCATCCACGCGGACATGAGCTCCCGGGACCGCTCGTGCACCCGCCCCTGGTACTGCCGTTCCTTGCCCGTGGCCGGCATCGCCCTGCCCCCCTCACCTTGCCCTCTCCCCCCGAGGGGAGAGGGTGATTTGACCTACTCGAAGAGCATCGATTCGACGAACGTCTCGATCTCGTTGCGCGTGCGCTCGAAGGTCCACATCTTTTCCTCGAACTCGACGAGGAGGTGCGGGATCCCGGCCCGCTCCAGCCCCTGCTTCATCAGCACGTAGTCGAAGAGGGCGGGCTCGCAGAACTTCGCCGGCATGAAGACGACGGCGTCCGCCCGGGCCCGGCGGACCTTCTCGATGAGCCCGTGCGAGCGGTGCTCCCGGCTCTCGTGGCGCGTCGAGGAGGGGACCGACTGCTCGAGGTAGGCCGCCCCGAGCCGCTCGAAGGGGTCCCCGTCGGGGGCGACGTCGCTGGTGAACCAACGCCAGCCGAGGACGAGGTCGTCCTCGACGACGTAGCAGCCGGCCTCCTCGAGGACCTCGAGGAGCCCGAGCGGCGGCTGCTCGCAGAACACCCCTTCCACGACCACCCGGAGCCGGTCGCGCGGCCGCGCGGCGCGGCGGGGCAGCTCACGGAGGAGCACGTCCGTCCAGGCGAGGGCCGCCTCCGGGGGGACCATCGTGGCACCCCGCAGGAGCACGTACAGCTCGATGGTCGAGAGCTTCTGCGGCTCCTCGATCCGGAAGGCGTAGAGCGCCCGGAGCCGCGCCCGGAGCGCGTTGTAGAGCTCGATGCTCTTGGCGAGGGCCATGGGCGTCACCGCGAGGCCGAACGACTCGTGGAACCCGTCGGCGAGGCGGCGCAGCTCCTCCGCGGCGTAGCGCGGGGCCGCGGGCGAGGTCGAGTTCTGCGGGAGGTGGAGGTACTCGACGAAGACCTGCGGGAAGTTGCGCTTGTAGATGCTCGCCAGGTTGCGGGCCACGTCACAGATGTTCGAGAAGACGAAGCCGTCGACGCCCTTGACGAGTCCCTGGAAGCCCAGCTCGAGCGTGGACTTCGCGATGGAGCAGACGAAGGACTGGAAGCGCGCGTCGGCGTGCGTCAGCTCGACGGAGGCGCCGCCGCCCATGAGGGCGAGCGGGAGCATGCCGGCGGCGTGGATCAGCTCGGCGGGCGCCCAGACGGGGTAGACGGCGACCGTCCGCCCGCCGGGGTGCCCCGTCTTCCACCGCTCGGCCACCTGGCCCAGGGGCTCCGCGACGAGCCCCCGGCACTGCTCGAGGATCTCCTCAGGCGTCATGGTCGCCTCCGACGGCCGCCGGCACGCCCTCCCGGTCGGCCGAGCGTTCGAGGAAGCCGTACAGGAAGAGCGCCGCGACCTCGGCGGCCAGGGCGCGCGAATCCTCCTGGGAGCGCAGGAAGGGTCGCGTGGCGATCCCGTTGAGCATCCCGAGGAGCAGGTTCGTGGCCGACAGGAGCTCGTCGCCGGAGCGGCCGTGCGGGTCCAGCTCGCGGAGGACGGCGAGGCCGCGCTCCAGGTACGCCCGTCGCTTGGCGGCGATCTCCGAGCGCCGGGGCTCGCCCAGGAGCTCGTGGTCGCGGTTGATGATCTTGAGCGCGGGGGCCTGCTGGAACCCGAAGTCGAGGTGCGTCTGGACGAGGGCGAAGAGCTTCCCCTCGGGCGTCCGCGCCCCGCCCAGTGCCGCGTCGAGCGTCGCGAGCAGCCGGTCCAGCGACCGGTCGAGCACGAGGAAGAGCAGCTCTTCCTTCCCGCCGACGTAGTGGTAGAGGCCCGCGAGGGAGAGCCCGGCCGCCCGCGCGATCTCGCGGATCGACGCCTGGGGGAAGCCGCGCCGCGCGATCACGCCGCGCGCGGCCTCGAGGATCTCGTCGTAACGCTCTTCGATCGCCACTGTCGAACCCTCCACCGATCAGCTGTTCGCTTGCCAGAACGGTAGCGCGTTCGGTCGGTCGGGAGAATCCCGCGAATGCCTCATTTTCATGAGGCGTTCGGCTCACTCCTCGCGGCAGGGGGACTCCGAGGCGGCCCTCGTCCGGACACGACTCGGGATGGCGGAGCCCGGGCGGTGGCCGGGGGGGGCCTCGGTGGAGCCGAGCCGGACGACGCTGGGCCGCGCTCCCTCAGATACTCCTACTCGGAAGCGGCCAATGCGCGACGCCCAGAGGGCGGGGTCGTTCGGGGCCTAACCTACCCGACCATGAGTAAGCGGGAACTGCTCGGCTCACGCGGATCCCTGCGGCGGTCCGCCGGGCCGTGATCAGGGTCCGGGAGGGTCGACGGCGTCGCACCGGCGCGACGCCCTTAGAAATCTCCGGGGTTCAGCCTCTCAAGCCACCGGCTCACGTTGCTCCCCGCGGGGAGCACATGGCGGGGCGAACGCGGCACCGCGTGCGCAAACGCCGCGCGAGTAGCATAGATCGGGGCGTTCGACCGCAGCGCCAGTGCGAGCGCGTCCGGGGGGTAGCAGCGCAGGGTCATCTCGTCTCCGGCGGGCGAGATCGCCAGGTTGACGAAGGCCGTGATGCCTCTTTCGCCGGCGTCGTCCAGCACGACGCGTGTGATCCTCGCCTGGAACGCGGCTAACAGCGACTGAATGAAATCGTAGACGGGGTTGCATGCGCATCGGGCGCGCCCCATCTCTCTGGCAAGGCGCTGTGTCTCATGAGGGTCGGTGGCGAAGGCCAGGCAGAACCGCTGTTCGAGGTCCTCGAGGACGACCATGCCGCGCTGGCCGTCCGGCGTGTCGCCGATGTCGCTCACCCGGATAAGCGTGAGGCTTTTCATCTCGTCATCCCGCTCCCGGCAACGAGGCTTCCGCGCCCGCTAGCCCTTCCGTTCCGCCGGCTATCACCCGAGCTATCTCGCATCCGGTGCCGCGCCCTGAACGGCTGAGGGTTGTTCCTCTGGGGACGGCGACACCAGATCGTCGATCGTGATGCTGTCGAGAACGGCGGCGAGCCGCTGATGCAGCGCCCGCATCGGCTCCACGAGGACGCAGCGCGACAGGCGAGGGCAGCGGCAGGCCTCGGGCTCGACGCAGTCCACCAGGAGCGGAGGCTCGTCAACCGCCCGAATGACATCGGTCAGGCGGATTGCGGAGAGATCGCGGGTGAGGAGGTAGCCCCCGTGGGCTCCGCGCTTCGAGGCGACGAGGCCGGAGCGGCAGAGGTTCTGGAGAATCTTGGCCAGGAAATCGTAGGGGATCGAGAGCCGATCCGACATCTCCTCACAGGACGCCACCCGCCCCTTTCCCTCCGTACCGAGGAACACAAGGACGACGAGGCCGTAGTCGCACTCGCGCGTCAGCCACATCGCAGAGGGTTACCGGAGCGTCGCTGACCGAGGCCGCCAATTCACATCGGGCCTCCAATAGGGAACTCGGCGGGCGTTCAGGAGCCTGCCCGACCTACGCCCGCATCTTGAGCGTCGCCACGCGGAGTGTCAACAAGTAGGAGATCGTAAATCGGAACCTCGCGGTCCGATTTCGGCCGACCCCCGCGGCTCTTGGAGCTCGCTCCGCCCGGCCCCGCCGGGCGTCACGCGTCGCACCCCATCAAGCGCTCCTCGGGCATGCCCCCGGCCCGGCGGAGCTCGGGTCGGATCCGGGTGCAGGCGCAGCGGACGGCTCAGGGAGCGCCAGAGCGAGACGTCGGGGAAGGCGTGTGGTTCGGGCTATGGGAACGCGCCGTGGATGTAGAAGGTGCCGGTGGCCAGGGCGACCAGGCGGTCCCCGTCGGCGTGCACCCGGGCCTCCAGGACCCCGACCCGCTTCGTGCGCTCCACCACGCGGGCCTCCGCCCGGAGCTCCCCGGCGGAGACCGGGGCGAGGTACTGGATTTTCACCTCGAGCGTGGCGCAGCGCTCACCGGGGCCGAGCCGGGTGACGAGCGCCCCGCCCATGGCGTAGTCCACGAGCGTGTAGAGGATGCCGCCGTGGACGACCCCGTAGGGGTTCATGTGGTCCGGCCGGACGGTCAGGTCGAACCGGCACCGGCCGTCGGCCATGGGCCCCCGGCGGACGCCCAGGAGGTCCGCCAGCGGGCCGATGCCGGGATCCTGTCGTGCCATGCCGCCCCTCCCCCGGGGTGGACCGCCCCCCGGATGACCGGATCATACCCCGCCCTCCCCGGCCGCGATCAAGCGGGCGCCGATCCCCGGCTGATTCACCCGGCTCATGAAATTGACGCGACCGCGAGATGGACACGCCGGCGGCGAAGGCGCTCAATGCGCGCGATGATCACGACCCGCACGCCGGGGGGCGCGTCGCGGCGGTACCTCACCCGGTCGGACGTCGCCCGGCTCTTCGAGGTGTCTCCCGGGACCGTCGCCCGCTGGGCTCGGGAAGGGAAGCTCCCGTTCGTGCTCACCCTGGGTGGCCAGCGCCGCTATCTCCGCGACGAGATCGTCGACCTCGTGCGGAAGAGCCGAGAGACACCGGAGGGCAGGGAGTGCTTCGAGGCCGCGCCGGGGCTGCTCGCTCCGGAAAGGAGGAGGTCATGACCCCGTGGATCTATCTCGCCGGCATCCTCGTCGTCGGGCTGCTCTTCGTCCTCGTTCCGGTGACGGTGGACGCGTTCCTCCGCTTCCGCGGGAAGCGCTGCCTCGTCTGTCCCGAGGCCGGGACCCGCGCCGAGGTCGGGCTCGACACCCGGTACGCCGCCTTCACGGCGGTGTTCCGGGCGACGCCGCGCGTGCGGGTGAAGCTCTGCTCGCTGTGGCCCGAGCGGCAGGGCTGCGCCCAGACCTGTCTGCGGCTCCCGGCGGTGTCGGAGGACGCGGAGCCGGCCCAGCGCCGCGCCTCCTGATCGCCGGCGGGCAGAGGATCGCGGCGTGACGCGAAGGTCCGTCCCGATCGGGCTGGCCGGAGGTGTCCTCCTCCTCGCGGGGCTCGCGTGGGCCGCGGGCGGGATCGTCCTCGCGGCGGGACCGGCGTCGCCAGCCGCGCCGCCCGCGAGGTCCGGCGGCGCGCTGCCGATCTCGCTCGCACCGACGTCCCTCCGCCCGGCCTCTCCCGACCTGCTGGCGCTGGGCAAGCGCGTCTACGACACGCAGTGCGCGGCGTGCCACGGCGCCGATGGTCGCGGGGAGGGCGAGGCGGCGTACCTGCTCTACCCGAAGCCGCGCGATCTCACGGCCGGCAAGTACGCGCTCGTCTCGACCTGGGAGCGGGTGCCGACGGACGAGGACCTCTACCGCACGATCTCGCGCGGCATCCCGGGGTCGGCGATGCCGTCGTGGGGGCATCTCTCCGAGGAGGAGCGGTGGGGGCTCGTCCACTACGTGAAGGCGTTCGCCGAGCGTGCCTGGACCGTGCCGCCCTCGGCGGACCCGAAGCCCGGCGGCGGCGTGGGGCAGGGGGTCGTCCGCGTCCCACCGGCGCCGCCGTTCACGGCGGCGGCTCGGGCGCGGGCGCTCGAGCTCTACGCCGACGCCTGCGCCAGTTGCCACGGCAAGACGGGGCGCGGCGACGGCACCGAGGAGCAGAAGGACGACAAGGGCTACCCGACGCGCCCGCGTGATCTCACGCTCGGCGTCTTCAAGGGGAGCCCCGATCCGGCGCACCTCTACCGCCGCATCGTCGCCGGGATGCCCGGGACGCCCATGCCGATGAGCGACTGGGCGTATGGGGACGACGCCTGGCACCTCGTCCACCTCGTCCGGTCGTGGTCCAGCGACGAGCTGCGCGCGCGGGCGGAGATGCGGCGGTTCCGCGTCGTCGCGCGGCGCGTCGAGCGCGTGCCCGATCACCCGGACGACGGCGCCTGGCGTCTGGCCCAGCCGGTGAATCTCCACCTGATGCCGCTCTGGTGGCGGACGGACCGACCGGAGGAGCTGACCGTGCGGGCGCTTCACGACGGCCGGCAACTGGCGCTCCTCCTGGTCTGGGCGGACGCCACCCACGACCACACGGCGTTGCGACCCCAAGATTTCCGGGACGCCGCCGCCGTCGAGTTCGCGCTGGCGGCCGACCCGCCGTTCTTCGGGATGGGGGCGAAGGGGCAGTTCGTGAACATCTGGATGTGGAAGTCGGAGCGGCAGGCCGATCTCGAGCCGGCGTTCCAGGATGTCGAGAAGGTGTACCCGAACCTCGGCATCGATTCGTACCCGAACCTCCTCGTTTCCCCCATGGAACAGCCTTCGCGCCAGGCGCTGACGCTCCGCTCCGACCCGACGTTCGTGACAGGGTGGGGGGCGGGGAACATCGTCGCGGACCCGCTCCGCGACAGCGCGGCCGAGGACCTGCAGGCGCAGGGCTTCGGGACGCTCCGCGCCCGGCCTCGGACGGACCAGAGCGTGATCTCGCGGGGCGTCTACGGGACGGGCACGTACCGCGTCGTCTTCCGCCGGGCGCTGGCCGGTCAGGGCGAGCAGGCGGTGTCCCTCGTCCCCGGGCGGACTGTGCCGGTCGCGTTCGCCGTCTGGAACGGGAGCGCCGGCGACCGGGACGGCAAGAAGTCGGTCACCATCTGGCAGGATCTGGAACTGGAGCCGTAGCGCCAGCCGGGCGCGTCGCGAGGAGCCCATGACGTCACCTGACGGAGCCGTGAGCGGCGGGATCGATCGCCGGCAGTTCCTCCGATGGCTGGGTGCTGGGGCGGCGGCCGCCGAGCTGGGGCTGCCCCTCAGGCTGCTGGCGGCGGCGGACCCCGACGAGAACCCGCTGGCCGGCTCGGTGGCGCGTGACTGGGAGCGGATCTACCGGGACCAGTACCGCTACGACCGGACATTCGACTGGGTCTGCTCGCCCAACGACACGCACGCCTGCCGGGTGCGCGCGTACGTGCGGAACGGCATCGTCACGCGGCTCGGCGCCACCTACGACTACCAGCAGTACGCCGACCTCTACGGCAACCGCGCCACCGCCAACTGGAACCCCCGGCAGTGCGCGAAGGGGTATACGTTCCACCGGGTCCTCTACGGTCCCTATCGCCTGAAGCACCCGATCGTCCGCAGGGGCTGGAAGGCCTGGGCGGACGCGGGGTTCCCCGAGCTGACGGCCGAGCTCCGCTCGAAGTACCTCTTCGATGCCCGCGGCCAGGACGAGTTCGTCCAGATCTCCTGGGACGACGCCTTCCGGGACATCGCCAAGGCCCTCATCGCCATCGCCGAGCGGTACAGCGGCGAGCCGGGGAAGGAGCGGCTCCTCGCCCAGGGCTATCAGCCCGAGATGATCGAGGCGACGGGGGGCGCCGGCACCCGCTGCATCAAGATGCGCGGTGGGATGGGGCTGCTGGGGGTCATCGGCAAGTACGGCATGTACCGGCTCAACAACTCGCTCGCGCTCCTCGACTCCTGGATCCGCCGGGTCGGCCCGGCGGACGCCCGCGCGGGGCGCAACTGGTCGAACTACACCTGGCACGGCGACCAGGCCCCGGGCCACCCGTGGGTCCACGGGCTTCAGGCCTCCGACTGCGACTTCAACGACCTCCGCTTCTCGAAGCTCATCATCATGGACGGCAAGAACCTGGTGGAGAACAAGCTCACCGATTCCCACTGGTTCATCGAGTGCATGGAGCGCGGCGCGAAGATCGTCGTCATCGCCCCGGAGTACGGGCCGCCCTCGACCAAGGCCGACTACTGGATTCCCATCCGCCCCGGGACCGATGCCGCCCTGTGGCTCGGCGTGACCCGGCTGATGATCGAGAACCGCTGGTACGACGAGGCGTTCGTCAAGGCCTTCACGGACTTCCCCCTCCTCGTCCGCACCGACACGCTCCGGCGGCTCCGGGCGCACGAGGTCTTCCCCGGCTACCGGACGACACTCTCGCCCGAGGGCCCCTCGATGGAGGTCCAGGGGCTGACGCCGGAGCAACACGCGCGGCTCGGCGACTACGTCGTCTGGGACCCGCAGGCCAACGGTCCGCGCGCGGTCACGCGCGACGACGTGGGGGAGCGCATGCGGGCGAAGGGCGTCGCCCCGGCGCTCGAAGGCACGTTCCGCCTGAAGCTCGCGGACGGGAGCGAGGTGGAGGTCGCGACCCTCTGGACGCTCTACCAGATCCACCTCCGGGACTACGACCTGGACACGGTCGCCGAGATCACCCATGCTCCGAAGGAGCTCGTCCGGCAGCTCGCGCAGGACATCGGGGCGATGAAGCCCGTGGCGATCCACCAGGGGGAGGGGATCAACCACTGGTTCCACGCCACGGAGATGAACCGCGCCGCCTACCTGCCGCTCATGCTCACCGGCAACATCGGGAGGCCGGGCGCGGGCTGCCACACCTGGGCGGGGAACTACAAGGCGGCGCTCTTCCAGGGCTCGCCCCGGACCGGTCCCGGGTTCAAGGGGTGGGTCGCCGAGGACCCGTTCCAGCCGACCCTCGACCCGAGCGTCCACGGGAAGGACGTCCGCACCCACGCCTACGCGAAGGACGAGGAGCCCGCGTACTGGAACCACGGCGACCAGGCCCTGATCGTGGACACGCCGAAGTTCGGGCGTCGAAACTTCACGGGCGAGACCCACATGCCGACGCCCACCAAGGCGATCCTCTTCAGCAACGTGAACCTGATCAACAACGCGAAGTGGGCGTACGGGGTCATCCGGAACGTCAACCCCAACGTCGAGATGATCGTCGCCATCGACATCCAGATGACGGCGTCCATCGAGTACGCCGACCTCGCGTTGCCCGCGAACAGCTGGCTCGAGTTCGAGACGCTCGAGATCACGGCCAGCTGCTCCAACCCCTTCCTCCAGATCTGGAAGGGCGGCATCCCGCCCGTCTTCGACTCGAAGGACGACGTCACGATCCTGGCGGGGATCGCCGGGGCCCTCTCGGAGGTGACGGGCGACCGGCGGTTCGCCGACTATTTCCGGTTCGCCCTGGAGGGCCGGCCGGACGTCTACATCCAGCGCCTGCTCGACACCTGCACGACGACCCGGGGGTACACGCTCGCGGACGTCATGGCCGGCAAGTACGGCCCGCCGGGCGGGGCGCTGATGCTCTTCCGCACGTATCCCCGCATCCCGTTCTACGAGCAGATCCACGACTCGGAGCCCTTCCACACCGACACGGGCCGGCTCCACGCCTATGCCGACGTCCCGGAGGCGATCGAGTACGGCGAGAACTTCATCGTGCACCGGGAAGGTCCCGAGGCGAGCCCGTACCTCCCGAACGTGATCGTGAGCACGAACCCCCACGTCCGGCCCGAGGACTACGGAATCCCCCTGGACGCCGAGCACTGGGACGCGCGCACGATCCGGAACGTCAAGCTGCCGTGGCGCCAGGTCAAGACCACGAAGAACTTCCTCTGGGAGCAGGGCTTCCGGTTCTATTGCCTCACGCCCAAGACGCGCCACCGCGTCCACTCGAGCTGGTCCAACGTGGACTGGCACATGCTCCTGGACTCCAACTTCGGCGACCCCTACCGCCTCGACCGCCGCGCGCCCAGCGTCGGCGAGCACCAGCTCCACATGAACCCGCAGGCGGCGCGGGACCTCGGGATCAACGACGGGGATTACGTCTACGTGGACGCGAACCCCGCCGACCGTCCCTACCTCGGAGCCGACCCGAAGGACCCCTACTACCGCGTGTCCCGCTGCATGCTCCGGGTCAAGTACAACCACGCGTACCCCTACAGCATCGTGATGATGAAGCACGCGCCGTTCATCGCCACCGAGAAGAGCGTCCGGGCCCACGAGACCCGCCCGGACGGGCGCGCGCTCTCCGAGAACACGGGCTACCAGGCGAACCTCCGCTACGGCTCGCAGCAGTCCGTGACCCGGAACTGGCACATGCCGATGCACCAGACGGACACCCTCTTCCACAAGTCGAAGGCGTTCATGAGCTTCCTCTTCGGGGGGGAGGCCGACAACCACGCGCTCAACACGGTCCCCAAGGAGACGCTGGTCCGGGTCACGAAGGCCGAGGACGGCGGCCTCGGGGGGCGGGGGATCTGGAAGCCCGCGACGACCGGCTACACGCCGGACAACGAGGGGGAGTTCATGAAACGCTACCTCGCCGGCGACCTCTACCGGCATGACTGAGAAGCGACCCGAGCCCGACGACCCTATGGCGCTCGTGGCAGTCGAGGTGCCTGCCGGGCCGGCGGCGCTCGAGGACATGGCCTACGTGTTCGCCGAGGAGTTCGCGCGGCTGGGGTTCGACGAGAGCCGCATCCTCAGGCTGTTCCGCACCCCCTTCTACGCGGGCCCTTACCGGGTGAGGCAGGCCCTGGGCGAGGACGCGGTGCGGGCCATCGTGGCCGAGTGCGTCCAGGTCTGGAGCCGGAGCAGAGGAGCCTGAGGCATGGCGACGGTCCACAACTGGCAGCTCGGCCGCGGCATGGGCTACCCGTACGAGGGGGCGTTCCCGGAGCGGCAGTTCGCCTTCGTCTTCAACATCAACCGGTGCATCGCCTGCCAGAGCTGCACGATGGCCTGCAAGTCCACCTGGACCTTCTCGAAGGGCCAGGAGCACATGTGGTGGGCCAACGTCGAGACCAAGCCCTACGGCGGCTACCCGATGTTCTGGGACGTGAAGATCCTCGAGCTCCTCGAGCGCGCCAACCCCGAGGGGCGCGGCTGGGCCGGCGCGCCGTCCGGCGACGCGAAGGCCCCGTACGGTCGGTTCGACGGCCGGACGATCTTCGAGGCCGAGCGGATGCTCACGCCGGACAGCGCGCGCGTCCTGGGCTACCTCCCGGCGGACGATGAGTGGAACTCCCCGAACATCTACGAGGACAACCCCGTCGGCCCCCCGGGCAAGTTCTTCGAGTGGCACAAGACCGGCACCGCGCTGCCGGAGCACGGGACCTGGTTCTTCTACCTGGCCCGGATCTGCAACCACTGCACCTACCCCGCGTGCCTCGCCGCCTGCCCGCGCAAGGCGATCTACAAGCGCCCCGAGGACGGCATCGTCCTCATCGACCAGGCGGAGTGCCGCGGCTACCGGAAGTGCGTCGAGGCGTGCCCGTACAAGAAGTCGATGTACCGGGGCAACACCCGCGTTTCCGAGAAGTGCGTCGCCTGCTACCCCCGGATCGAGGGGAAGGATCCCGAGTCGGGCGGAAAGCCCATGGAGACCCGCTGCATGGCGGCCTGCATCGGCCAGATCCGGCTCCAGGGGCTCGTGAAGATGAATCCCGACGGGACCTGGGCGGAGGACCGGTGGCACCCCCTCTACTACCTGGTTCACGTGGCCAAGGTGGCGCTCCCGCTCTACCCGCAGCTCGGGACGCAGCCGAATGGCTACTACATCCCGCCGCGGTGGGTCCCGCGCCCCTACCTGCGGCAGATGTTCGGCCCGGGGGTGGATCAGGCGATCGAGCGCTACGAGAACCCGGACCGCGAGCTCCTCGCCGTGCTCCAGCTCTTCCGCCGCTCCGCCCTGGTGATCTACGGCTACAAGGTCGTCGAGGGGCCGAAGGTCTACGAGGGCACGCTCCGGGGCCGTCGCATCACCCTCTTCAACGACACCGTCGTCGCCTACGGCAAGGACGGCGAGGAGCTCTTCCGGACCGCCGTGGAGGAGCCCGTCCACGTCCGGCCGCGCCAGCATGCCAACTCCATCTGATCTTCTTCGGAGGGGGACTGCGTCCCCCTCCGACGGCCCTCCTGGCGAAGCCAGGCCGGTCGCTCTTCAGCGACCGGATCGGGCCTGCCTCCCCCTGGGGAGCCTTACACCGACTGGTCGCGAATGACACGGGACGGGTTTGCCCCGACGATCGCGGACCTGGCGCTGTGCCGGAGCGGCCTCTACGAGGCGCTGGCGCTCGGGTTCCGCCCGCCGACCGTCGAGACGCTGGCGCGGCTCGCGTCGCCGGAGGCGGCGGCTGCCCTCGGCGACGTCGCGGCCGTGCTCGACGATGCGTGGGGGTCGACGCTGGCCGAGGGCGTCTGGGGGCTCGGGAGCCCGACGACCCTGGCCGCGCTCGTGGCGGCCTTCCACCGGCTGTTCGGCCACACGGCGCGGGGGGCGGTGCCGCCCTACGAGACCGAGTACGGGACGGACTCCCTCTTCCAGCCGATGCACGAGATGAGTGACCTCGGGGCGTTCTACCGCGCGTTCGGCCTAGCGGTCCACCCGGGCGCGCACGAGCGGCCGGACCACGTGAGCTGCGAGTGCGAGTTCCTGGCCTTCCTCTGTCGCAAGGAAGCCTACGCCCGGGACCGCGACGACCGCGCCATGCTCGAGGCGACGCGCCAGGGGGTCCGCCGCTTCCTGCGGGACCACCTGGGCCGCTGGGGGCCGGGCTTCGGCCGGGCGCTCGCGCGGCACGACCCGGTCGGCTTCTTCGGCGGGCTCGGCGCCCTCGCGGCGGAGTACCTGAGCCGCGAGTGCGCCCGGGTGGGGGTCACGCCGGGGCCGGAGCTCTTGCGGTTGCGCTCGGCGTCCGTCCCCGCGGCCCCCGCCGCCTGCGGGGATCCGGCCGAGGACCCGTGGTCCGAGACGGGGGTCCTCTGATGAGTCTCGCCCAGGGCGAGCTCTCCATCGATTACGAACCGCGGCTCGTCGAGGAGGCTGTCCTCGCGGCGCTCCGGGGGCGTCCCGCCGAGGCCGAGTTCCGGGCCGGCCGCGATGCCGTGTACGGGATCGCCGACCCCGAGGAGCGGGAGACACAGTTCCGCCGCCTGCACGCTGCGTGGTTCGAGCGGCTCGGCCTGGGCGATGCCGTGGGCGGGGCGATCCGGGAGCAGCCGACCGTGCCTGCAGGCACGAGCCGCTGTGTCGTCGTGCTCGCCCCGTCGCGGCCCGAAGAGGGAGCGGACCTCCTGGTCGCCGCCGACGAGGGGCCGGCGGCGCCGGCGCGGCGGACGCTCCTCCTCCAGCTCCGGCCGGAGACCCTCGCGGACCCCGATCGGGCCCGGCGGCTCCTCCGGCGTGAGCTCCTCCACGTCGCCGACATGCTGGACCCGGCCTTCGGGTACGCGCCGGAGGCCTTCGCGGCCGCCGCCCGACGGGTCCCTCCCGCGCTGCTCCGCGGGCGCTACCGCGTGCTCTGGGCCGTCCTCGTGGACGGGCGGCTCGTGCGCCGCGGGTGGGCGCCGCCCGGCGTCCGGGCGGCGCGCCTCCGGGAGTTCGCCCGGATGTTCCCGATGCTCGGAGCGCGTGCGGCGGCGGCGTTCGGGCGCTTCTTCGACGGGCCGGGGGTCACCCACGCCGAGCTGGTGGCGTTCGCGGCCGAGCCCGTCCAGGCGTCGAGCTCGGCGCGACGGGGCCCACATGCCGGTGAGCGCTGCCCGCTCTGCGGCTGCCCGACCTACGCTTTCGAGCCGGCACCGGAGCGGCTTCCCCCAGCCGTGCGCGAGCGGATCCGGCGAGGCGCACCGGCGTGGGACCCTGCCGACGGGCTCTGCCGGCAGTGCGCGGACCTGTACCGGGCGGCCGCTCGCGGTGCGTCCGTGGGGAGCGACATCGCATGAGACGCCCTGTGTCAACTCGCGCCCGCGACGGCGGTGGGGGGGCAGGCGGCTCCCCTCCCCCCCTGAGGCCGCCGGAGGGACGGGACGTCGCGAGGGCCGCAGGCCCGAGCCGTCCCGGCGATCTGGACGACAGGGGCCGGGGGTGCGGGGGGATCCGATGAACGACGGGACAGTGCGGTTCGTCCTGGACGGCGCCGTGGCCCGGATCACCCTGGCCCGGCCGCCGCTCAACATCCTCACCATCGCGATGATGGAGGCGATCAACGCGGCGCTCGACGAGGTCCGGCGCCGGCCCGGGCTGAAGGCGCTCGTCCTCGCCGCCGAGGGGAAGGCCTTCTCGGCCGGCGTCGCGATCGAGGACCACGTGGGGGACCGCGTCAAGCCGATGCTGGCGGCCTTCCACGAGGTCTTCCGGCGGCTCCACGCCCTGGACTGCCCGACGGTCGCGGTGGTCCAGGGGGTGGCCCTGGGGGGCGGGGCGGAGCTGGCGACGTTCTGCGATCTCGTCATCGCCAGCGAGACCGCCACCCTGGGCCAGCCGGAGATCCGGGTCGGCGTCTTCCCGCCGATCGCGGCGCTGCACTACCCGGCCCGGGTCGGGCCCGCGCGCGCGCTCGAGCTGATCCTTTCCGGGCGGATCGTCCCGGCACGGGAGGCCGAGCGGATCGGGCTCGTGGACCGCGTCGTCCCGCCGGGGGAGCTCGAGGCCGCGGCCGCCGACGCCCTGGGGACCTTCACCGACAAGAGCGCCGCGGTCTTGCGGCTCGCCAAGCGCGCGGTGCGGGAGGCGCGGGACGACGGCTTCGAGGCGGCCCTCGGCCGGCTAGAGGCCCTGTACGCGGACGAGCTGATGCGCACCGAGGACGCGGCCGAGGGCCTCCGGGCCTTCCTCGAGAAGCGGGCGCCCGTCTGGAAGAACCGATGACGTGCCCGGCCCGATCCCCGTCGCATCTCGGCGTCCTCGGCCCTCGGGTCGCCTCAACGTATGCGGCATACGCCTCGGCGCCCCTCGGGCCTGCGTCCTTGATCTGCTCGGGTCTCGGCCCGGGCCCGATGCCGTCATCGCGAAGCGTGTCTCTGCGGAGGGTCCGTCAGTGACTGTGCCCGGCCGGACGCCGGGTGGAGGAGGAAAGCGATGAGGCTCAAGGGCAGGACCGCGCTCGTGACGGGTGGCGGCCGGGGGATCGGCCGCGCCATCGCCCTCGCCCTGGCGCGCGAGGGGTGCCAGGTCGCCGTCGCCGACATCATCGGGGAGAACGCGCGGACCGTCGCCGGCGAGATCGAGGGGCTCGGGGTCAAGGGCCTCGCGGTCACCGTGGACCTGACGAAGCGGGCGGACGTCGAGCGGGCGATCGCGGAGGTGCTGGCCCAGTTCGGCCAGCTCGACGTCCTGGTGAATAACGCCGGCTGGGACCGGATGGCGCTGTTCCTCGACTCGGACGAGGAGACGTGGGATCGGCTCATCGCGCTCAACTTCAAGGCGGTGCTCTACGCGGCGAAGGCGGCGCTCCCGCACATGGTCGCGCGCGGGAGCGGCAAGGTGATCAGCATCGCCTCGGACGCGGGCCGGGTCGGCTCGAGCGGCGAGGCCGTCTACTCGGGGACCAAGGGCGCGGTCATCGCGTTCTCCAAGGCGCTCGCCCGGGAGATGGCGCGGCACCGGATCACGGTGAACGTGGTCTGCCCCGGTCTGACGGACACCCCGCTGCTCGCCGGGATCCGGGCCGAGTCGCCCCGGAACGAGAAGATCCTCGACGCCGTGACCCGGGCGATCCCGCTCGGGCGTGTCGCGACGCCCGGAGAGATCGCCGACGCGGTCGTGTTCCTCGCGTCGGCGGACGCCGACTTCATCACCGGCCAGACGCTCAGTGTGAGCGGCGGCCTGACGATGTGCTAGCCGTGACCGATAACCGTCGCATCCCGGCGTCCTCGGGCGTCGCCGACCCTCAACGTATGCGGCATACGCCTCGGGCCGGCTCCGCCCTGCGTCCTAGGGCTGCTCGGTTCTCGGCCACGGCCTGAAAGGAGATGCGCCCATGGCGCAAGACGTGAGAGCGATCGACTTCATGTACTACGTGGCCACGCCCGAGTTCATCGCCAAGTGGAGCGACGCGAAGAAGGGGGAGCTGATCTGCCGCATGGAGCGGGCGATCGGCAGCCTCCCGTCGTTCGACTCCATGGAGGTCATGCTCCAGAAGATGGACGAGGCGAACGTGGAGCGGGTGTTCATCACCCAGACCAAGATGTGGTCGTACTGGAACAAGTGGATGTACATGGATACCACGCTCGAGGAGGTGGCCCAGTACACCCGGAAGCACCCGGACCGCTTCGTGGGGCTCGCCGGCTACAACCCGTTCCGGATCAAGGAGAGCCTCCGCGAGATCGAGGCCGCCGTCACGCAGTACGGGTTCAAGGGGGTCTACGTCCACATCTACGGGTTCGACATCCCGCTCCACGACGCGAAGATGTATCCGCTCTACGCCAAGTGCGTGGAGCTGGACGTGCCGGTGTCGATGCAGGTCGGGCACGTGCTCGAGTCCATGCCCAGCGAGCACGCCCGCCCCATGTACCTGGACCGAGTCGCCTGCGACTTTCCCGAGCTGAAGATGATCGGCGCCCACACCGGCTGGCCGTGGGTCGACGAGCTCCTCTCGGTCTGCTACAAGTGGGACAACATCTGGTTCGGGGTGGATGCCTGGATGCCGAAGTACCTCAAGCCCGACATCATCCAGTTCATCGGCAGCCGCATGGGCCAGGACCGCTGTGTCTGGGGGACCAACGGGCTCCCGTGGAAGGAGAGCCTGGACCAGGTCGAGCAGCTCGGCCTCAAGCCGGAGGCGAAGCGGAAGCTCCTCCGCGACAACGCCGTCCAGCTCTTCAAGCTCTAGGCCGGGGGGGGGCGGGCTCCCGTGCGGCCGTCGCCGGGATCGGCGGGGTACGGGTCGCCCGGGCGCGGGGGCCTGCTCCCGGGCGGCGGCTGGCGGGCCTGGCTCGACCCCGACATGCCGCGCCGCCTCCCCCACGAGCGGGCCTGGAACGTCGCGTTCCGGACGCTGCACCTGATGGCGTTCGGGGCGCTCCTGGGCGGCCACGTCTGGGCCGTCTCGCCGGAGCGCCTCGTTCCCGCTCTGTGGCTCACCGTCGCCACCGGGGCCCTGCTGATGGGGCTCGAGCTGTGGAAGAGTGTCCAGTGGCTATTCCTGGGGAAGGGCCTGGCCGTCCTCGCGAAGCTCGGCCTGCTCCTCTGCGTGCCCCTCTTCTGGGAGGCCCGCGTGCCGCTGCTCCTCGTCGTCGTGGCGCTCTCCTCGGTGGCGGCACACATGCCGGCCCGCTACCGGAACTACTCGGTGCTCCAGCGGCGCGTCGTGACCGCCGAGCCGGACCCCGGGGGGTGATCGAGGAGGCGACGAGGTCGGGGGCCGCAGCCCCGGGGCTCAGTCGGGCGGGAGCGAGGACCGACGCGCGGGTGCGGGAATCGGGGCCTCCCGCGCGTCCTCGAACGTCGTCATCCGCGGCGCCCAGCCGGTCCGGGCCTCCCACCGCCGAGCCTCCTCGGTGACGATCCATCCCGCGTGGCCGGGCGCCAGGCAGTGCGCCACGGCCTGCAGCGCGGCGATGGTGGCGATCCAATCCGGCGTCGGGATGTCCGCGCGGTGCTCCATCTCCAGGCGCCAGAGCCAGCGCAGGCACAGCCGGAAGCTCCCCACCCGGGGCCCCTCGTCCGCCCATTCGAAACCCCCGCAGTCGCACTGCCGCGCGTGACAGGGCCCCCGCGGGTGCTCGTGGGCACCGGCCCAGTGGGCGCACGCGAGGCAGCATTCCCAGGTCGGGAATCGCGCGGGTGACTGGCCGTTCCGGGGTCTCATGCCACGCCATTCTAGCTGCCCGGCGCGCGGAGAATCGATAGTGCAGATGCGCTACGATCTCAACGGGAGCCCGGAGGCCGGCGTCTCTCTACTGGCGCAGCTTGAAGCGCTGGGTCTTGCCGTTCGCGGTATTCGGCAGGTCCTTCGGCGATCCAGCAGCGCGCGATCGACCAAAGCGCGCCACCGTCCGGGCGCGACGCGCTATAGTAGGGGCGCATGGATCGGTCGCGCTTCGTGACCCGGCTCCGCCGTCTGGGGGACGACGAGGAGCCGTACGTGGACAGGCTGACGGCCGCCGAGCGTCTGGATCTCGTCTGGCCACTCACCCTGCAAGCGTGGGGTTTCAAAGAGGGGCTGACGGATGAACCGCGACTTCTTCGACATGTTGTCCGCACTCTCCGGGGAGGGCGTTGAGTACCTGGTGGTCGGCGCCTACGCCCTCGCCGCGCACGGCTTGCCTCGGGCCACGGGCGACCTCGACGTCTGGGTGCGCCCGACCACCGACAACGCCGAGCGGGTGCTGCGGGCGCTCCGGTCGTTCGGGGCTCCTGTCCTCGATCTGACGCGGGACGATCTCCTCAGGCCGGACACCGTCTTTCAGATTGGCGTCGCGCCCGCCCGCATCGACCTGCTCACCGGCGTGTCCGGTCTCACGTTCGACGAGGCGTGGCCGTCGCGGATCAGCGTCACGCTGGAAGGCCTGCCGGTTCCGGTGATCGGCTTCGACGAGCTCCTTCGCAACAAGGAAGCGTCGGGGCGACCACAGGATCTGGCCGACGCCGCGTGGCTCCGCAGCCGGAAGAAATAGCCGGCCGTTCCCGCTCCGGAATCAACGCGCTGGTGTTCGAGTGGTGGACGTTCCGCTCGGTGGCGGCCGGACCAAGTCAGCCCCGCAGCTTGAAGCGCTGGATCTTGCCCGTCGCGGTCTTCGGCAGGTCCGGCACGAACTCGATCCAGCGGGGGTACTTGTAGGGGGCGAGCTTGCCCTTGACGAACCCCTTCAGCTCCTCGGCGAGGGCGGCAGAGGGCGCCGCGGGCTCCTTGAGGACCACGTAGGCCTTCGGCTTGACGAGCCGCTCGTCGTCCGCCTGGCCGACGACCGCGGCCTCCAGCACGGCCGGGTGCTGGATCAGGGTCGCTTCGATCTCGACGGGGGAGACCCAGATCCCGCCGACCTTGAGCATGTCGTCCGCCCGCCCGGCGAACCAGTAGTAGCCGTCGGGGTCCTGGGAGTACTTGTCCCCCGTCTGGATCCAGGGGCCGAGGAGCGTCTCCTTGGTCTTCTCGTGCTTGTTCCAGTAGTAGGCCATCGTGGAGTCGCCCTTGACCCGGAGGTTGCCGATTTCCCCCCGGGGGACCGGTTGCCCCTGCTCGTCCACGATCGCGCACTCGTAGCCCGGCACGGGCATCCCCGACGAGCCCGGGCGGACTGCCCCCGGCCGGTTGGAGAGGAAGACGTGCAGGATCTCCGTCGTGCCGATCCCGTCGATCAGCTCCACGCCGAAGCGCTCGCGCCAGCGGGTGTAGAGCGCCTCGGGCAGCGCCTCGCCGGCCGAGATCGAGAGGCGGAGCGAGGAGAGGTCGAAGCGCTTCTCCGCCTCCTTCACGGCGAGCATCCCCGCGTAGAGGGTCGGCACCCCGAAGAAGAGCGTCGGGCGATGGCGGGTGAGCAGCTCGAAGACCGCCTCGGGGGTCGGCCGGTGGGGGTAGAGCACACTCTGGGCGCCCACACCCATCGGGAAGTACCCGGCGTTGCCGAGGCCGTAGGCGAAGAAGAGCTTCGCCGCCGAGTAGACCTTGTCGGTCGCGCGGTAGCCGACGACCTGCTTGGCGTAGGTCTCCGTGCAGACCACCATGTCGTGGTGGAGGTGCACCGCCCCCTTCGGGGACCCGGTGGACCCCGAGGAGTAGAGCCAGAAGGCGGCGTCGTCCCGGGAGGTCGGCGCCGCCTCGAGCGTGGCGGCCGCGCGGGCGACGCGCTCCTCGTACGCGAGGTACGGCCCGGGCTTGCCACCCGCGACCAGGACGTGCTCGAGGAACGGCGCCTGCGGAAGCACCGGGCCCGCCTCGGCGAGGAGCGGCGCGGACACGACGGCGACCCGCGCGCGGCTGTCGTTCAGGAAGTAGAGGTAATCCTGGGCGCGCATCAGCGTGTTGACCGGGATGGGGACGGCCCCGATCTTGATCGCGCCCCAGAACGTCCCGAGGAACTCCGGGGCGTCCAGGCAGAGCATGAGGACGCGGTCCTCCATCCCGGTCCCCAGCTCGCGCAGCGCGTTCCCGGTGCGGTTCGCGAGGTCCTGGACCTCCCCATACGTGAGGACGCGGTCCTCGCAGTGGAAGGCCGGGGCCGCGCCCCGCCCCTCGGCGACGTGCCGGTCCACGAAGTAGGTGGCGACGTTGAACTGCGCGGGCAGGGTCTCGGATGCGTTCATCCCTGGCTCCTCCCCGGGGTGGGTGTCCGTACCGGGCCGCCACGCGCCGGCCCGAGAGTGAGGGTAGACGACCCCTCCGTCGTTCGGCAAGGGGCACCCATCGGCATCAGCCGTCTGGTGCGGACGTGCTCCGGGCGCGCGCCCGTCCGCCAGTCCCCGGCCCTCGGCGTCTCGGCCTGACGATCCCGCGATCGATGATCCTCCGGGCGGACGAGGTCATCCGGTGAGCGGCAGTAGGATCGATCCGCGCCGGATCGAGGTGGGTTGTCGGCCGCCATCCACCAGTCGGTGTGACCGGTCGGCTCTCCCCGTCCCTTTCCCGCGGGCGGGGGAGGGGTGAGGGAGAAGTCAGCGCGGAGGCTGCTCGAGCAGGGCGCGCTCGGCGGCCGTCAGTTCGCCCGCCAGCTCGGGAGCCGCCTCGATCAGCGCCTGGGCGTCCGCGAGGTCCTGCAGGCGCTTGGAGCGTCGCCGGGCCGGATCCGAAGCGGATCGCAGCTTCTCGTGCAGGAGGTCGACTCTCCGAATCACGCGGAGCCCAACATCCTCCAGCCGGACCACCTCCGCCCGATCGATCGCTCCGGCCAGCGCCGGGTCGTCCGTGAACTGCACGGGAATGCCGTCGTCGCTGTCCCAATTCTCGGAGTGGCTGAACCGCCCGGTCTGAACGAATCCGGCTGCCGCGAGCCGATCGCGCGGGATCTCCGCGAGCGCGCGTACCGCCACGTCGATGTCGAGTGTCGTCCGGGGCTCCGCCTGGTGGACCTGGAGCGCCACGCCGCCGATGATCGCGTACCGGACGTCGGCCTCCGCGAGGACCCGGGCCAGGCGCAGCAGAGCGGGCCGCTTCGTGCGCTCCATCTCCCCCCGCAGTCGATACCACTGCCAGTCCAGCAGGAACCCCGTGTCGAGCCCGCGAGTCATGGTGGCGGCCATCATAGCACGCGCGCTCCGGGGCCCCCACAGCCTCTACCCCCCGGACACGCGGGGGGAGAGGGCGGGGGTGAGGGAGGAGGCGTCGGGGCTACGAGGGGTGGCCGGTTCGGGGCCCCTCTTCGCTCTTCGCCGCCCCCCGCGCCGCCGCCAGCATCGCCTACCCCGGGCACGGTGGACCAGCGGAAGGGCCGCGCTGGCTGCAGTTAGGCGCCCCTGCGGAGCCGAGCCCGGATTCCTCGGGGATCGCGCCGGCCGTGGGCACATGCCAGGACAACCACGAACGTCTCAAGCGGCCGATACCAGAGGACGTAGGGAAATCGTCGTAGAAGAGCCCGGCGGGCCCCTTGGTATCGCTCCGGATACGCGAGCGGGTTGTCGGCGATGCGCGCGATCACGTCGTCAACCGCTGCGCGGAACTCGGCGCCGAGGCCTGACGCTGACTGTCATACCAGTCCTCGATCGCCTCCAAGTCGAGCCCGGCAGCTCGACGGAGCAGGACTGGTAACGTCAACGACGCCGCTGCTCGAGGCGGGCTCTAACTTCGGGCCAGGGGCTATGATCTCCGGGATTAGCCTCGAGATCGGCAAGCCGAGCGTCAAGAAGGGCACGTTCCTCGGCCGTAACAGGAATGTCCTGTTCCGAGAGCGTGTCCCACAGTGCCTCGATCAGTTGCAGCCGATCGCTCGGGCTGAGCCTCAGCGCCTCTGCCAGCAGATCCGCGTTCATGGCACGAGTATACCCCTATCTTGCCGGCGACGGGTTCAGGCGTTTAACGCCAGCGCTCAGCGGGCGGGGCGAGCAACGCGAGCCGCGATCCGCTGCAGCGGTCTGTTCGGCGATGTCTCACGACGCAGCCAGTGGGGTCCAGCCGAACTCCAGCTCAAATCGACGACGATAAAGCGTGTCCACCTGACGCGGAGCCATGCGAATGTACCGCTCGGCATTCCGGCGCTGTTCGTGTGGAAGATCTCGCAGGTACTGGACAGCGTCCTCCACCGTCGGTACCCGACCGTCTTCTCCGCGGAATCGTGGCGGCAGGGCTGTCCACACTACAGCACTCAGGCCGAGGCCTTGGGCCCAGACTCCTATGCTCGGCGGCTCGGAGGCGTGCTGGTCGGCGGTCGACCACACCGCGATATTCTTCTCGTGGTTCTTCTCGGACAGCCCCTCTCGTTTGCCGAGCGCCTTCCGAGCTTCCGCGAGCTCGCTTACCGAGAACGGTGCCCATAGGCTCCGAACCTCGGTCCCGGTTGGTAGGAGAACGAGGGTGAGCCGGCCGTCGGACGACTGCCTGGCGAACTCGACTCGAAGTAGCGGGCCGTCCTCGAACCACTTGTCCTGGACTGGGAGCTCTCGCGAGTCCCAAACCAGCGAGCCCCAGCCGAGGCACGCGATCACCATCGATCTCCCCTCAAAGTCGCCGAACGTGAATTCGGCGGAACCATCGAGAAACGGTGACGCAGCGCACGCTGCAGTGTAGTAGCGCCGTAGGGCTCGGAATCGACCGGAGATATCAGCGTGGAGGTTCCACAACTTAGGGCCCGCGCATAAATAATGTCTACATTGTAGAGGTTGGCGTGTACGCTGCGGGACGTGCGAGACTATGCGCGCATGATGGCACGCAGGTCTGTCTCCGACGCCGACAAGCGCTGGCTT